>SL_3KL_010_SEDDRAFT_10003636_pt1 | contig 14004 bp, 16 predicted proteins | sample SodLakKL_010_SED_2_FD_10381 | JGI IMG/M metagenome (IMG submission 10381)
CCCGCTGCGATTCCTGCAGCATTTTCTGCTGTTGGCGGAAATGATGAAATGCGTCGACTGCAACTACATAATCAAAAGTTTCATCGTCAAAGGGCATTGACGCCACATCCCCAAGTAAACAGCGCTCTGCCGGCAGCAGGCGGCGGGCCCGCTTCAGCATTTGCGGTGAAGTATCCAAAATCCACACCGTTGCACCGACCTTTTCCATCCGACTGGCCAGTTTCCCTGTGCCTCCTCCCGCATCAAGCACCTTTTTATCCTGCCAAGGCGTCAGGTATTCCAGTAACTGACCCTCCTGCCGCCTGTGTATGGCGGTCATCAGGGAATCATAAACAAGGGCAAAGAGCGTAAACAGATTCATCAACAACCCTCCAAAAAGCTGCTTAAACCATCAAGTCAAACCTATCAATACATTTCGGAAAGCAATAGTAGAACGTTTAGATGAATTATATCACAAAAATTTTAAAAAAATTCTGTTTCAGGGCAAGGATCAGACAGTGAACTATATGTGGGCCAGAATCTCCGGGCACTGGCTGCAAAGGCAGTTCCCTACGCTGAGGAAAGAAGGCTCTTTTACGTGGCCATGACCCGGACAAGAAACAGGGTGTACATGATCACCCCAAAAACCCGCCCTTCCCGATTTGTAATTGAACTAATAAAAGATTTTAACATACCCCGGGATCAAGATTTAAATATGGAAATCGCCGAAAGGTATACCCTGAAGTGTCCCGTATGCAGCCTGCCCCTGAAATATGAAAATAACAAGAACTATGGTTTCAACAAACATCTTATGATAGGATAGGGCATAATTGCATAATTAAATTGCTTGATACCTTTTAATGGGGGCCATATTATTACAGCCTTTTTTTGTGCGGTCGTAGTTTGTGCAACCATAAAAGCGGTCATCCGTCTTGTGGTTTTTCTTTACAATCATGTACCCGTTAGAATTATATATCTGCAGCAATGAACCGGAGATATGCGATTTTATGACCAATGACCGGGTAGATAACAAGTATCGGTATTATAAGGAAGTAAAAAAAGACATAACATACTTTAGAAGGACTCATAAAAAAGCAAAGATGCATTTTAATCTGAACGGTATGAATGCAGAGGACTCTGCCAAAGAATTGATTCAGCAAATAGACCAATTTAAAGAGCCCATATAAGAAAAATTATCCATATAAATTATTCACCTGGAATCAGTGAAGAGGGCGGAGATAAAAAGTTTCTATGTGAAGTTAGTATTTTATTACTGTAGAAAATTTTCGAATTACGCTTTAACACATTAAATTGGTGGGGGACTGGGGACATTTAGGAGATTCTGGAAATTGCCGAAGGCAAGGGCCTGAATCTCCGGGCACTGGTGTCTTAAAATACTTTTCATTTCTTAGAACCTTATATGTTTCATTGAAAAGCTTACAGCATCATGATAAAATTATAATAATGGAATACATAAGGAGGTCATTGAGTTGATCATAGGTAGAAGTCGCATAACCGGAAAAGGACAGATGCAGCTGCCTGCAAAAATACGCAGAATAATTGGCGCTGAAATAGGAGATGAACTGATTTTTAAACAAAAGAATAATGGTGAAATTATTTTGGAGCTGGTAAAAAAACAAAGCTTGTCAGAACTGGCAGGGATTTTACCGGCAAAGAAAAAGTTTGCTGGCATTGAAGCAGAGGAGAGAAGAACTAGAGAAAAAGTTGCAGAAAAGGCTGGTAAGTATAATGAAAAAAGAAAGTAACAAAGGTTGGCTCGATACCAATGTTATATTAAGATATTTGATTAAAGATGACGAAAAAATGTTTCAATCAGTAAGGAGTCTTTTTTTAAAGGCCGAAAAAGGTGCGTTAATATTATATATTCACTCTATTACCATCGCTGAACTAGTATGGACCCTGGAAAGTTTTTATGGTTATAATAAAGAGGAAATTGTAAATGTTCTTACAAGATTAATTAATGCGGAAGGCATAGAGGTTTCGGATAAAGAAACAGTCCAAAATGCTTTGATTCTCTATCTGGATGCGAATGTAGATTATATAGACGCTTATCTAGCCTCCCATGCGGCATCTTCAGATGTACCTACCATTTTTACTTTGGACAAGAAACACTTCATTCGGCTTACAAATGATGCGGTGTTTCCTGATTCATAGTCATATCCTACGATCACAGAAGAAAGGAATCCAAACGGCACTTTGCCATGATTCCCTCCCTGTTGGAGAAGGAGATAATAACAAATAAAGAAATATGAGCAGGTGAAAAATTATCGGGACTGGGGAGGTATCACCATGAATTTTTCGTTGCTGAAGACGAAGCTGTTCATACCTCAAATAAAGCGGGGGCTGGTACCCAGAAAAAGATTGATAGAGCAATTGAATTCCGGGTTTCTTGGAGAATCAGGATTTTCCCGTAAAATTACCTTAGTATCTGCTCCTGCAGGTTACGGCAAAACCACCCTGGTCCGGCAGTGGGTACAGGATTTTTTGCCCGGGGTCGCGTGGCTTTCCCTGGATGAAGATGATAACCAGCCGGTATTTTTCTTGCAGTGCCTTATTGCGGCAATCAGGACTGTGGAAAATGATGCCTGCGGGGGAACAGGGGATTTCATCAGTAATAATTCAGTGCTGCCTGGGGAGTCAAGGGAGATTGGCAGAGAAGCCGTAATCCTTTTTACAAACGACCTGCTGGAGATTAAAAAGCCTCTGCTAATTGTATTGGATGATTATCACAATATTGTTAATAAGGATGTACATATGCTGCTGGCAGATATCATCGAGAACCTTCCCCCCATTACCCACATTGTTGTGACCACAAGGACCGACCCTCCCTGGCCGCTGCACCGGTGGAGGGTAAAAAGGGAGCTTATGGAATTCAGACAGAGGGATTTATCCATGGTTATGGAAGAGGTGCAGTATTTTTTTAATGACCTTATGGACTGTAATTTAAGCAGCCAGGATATTGACGTTCTCCTGTCAAAAACCGAAGGGTGGCCTGCAAGCCTTCAAATGGCGGCACTGTCCATGAAGGGATCGGAAGACATACAGGGATTTATCAGGGATTTTGCAGGAAGCAGCAGGTATATACTGGATTACTTTACTGACGAAGTCTTGAAGGGACAAAAGGAAGAGATCAAGGAATTTCTATTAAAGACCTCGGTTTTGGACAGCCTGACCGCAGGTTTGTGCAATTATATCATGGACAGGGAAAACAGCCAGGAACTATTGGAGGAACTGGAAAAGACAAACCTGTTTATAATCCCAAAGGACAATTCCCGGGAGTGGTACCGTTACCATCCCCTGTTTTGCCAGCTGCTCAGGTTCAACCTTAAAAGGCAATATCCCCAGAGCATTGAATCCCTCCATGTAAAAGCATGCCAGTGGTATTTAATAAATAACTTGCCTGAAAGGGCTATCGGACATGCCTTTGAGGTTTCCGACAAGAGCCTTGTGGTAGGGTTGCTTGAAGAAAATATTGAGCAGCTGTGGGTCAGTTCAGGGACCCTGAAGGTCAGCCAATGGCTGGAGAAGCTGGACCACCAGATCATAGACCAAAACCTGAAGCTAAAATTATTTAATTGTATTATGAAACTTCTGGCAGGCGATCTCCGTGAAGCTGAGAAAACCCTGAACCAGGTTAGAACTATCATGGAAAAGGGTATTTCAAATGCCGTTACTTCTGGAGGTACTGAGAACCTTTCCAGGGATAAAAAGCTTGAAATAACCGGTCTTATGGGTATGATCGGGGCTTATATAGCGAAATTCAAAGGTAGTGTCAATGACATCATAGAATGTTCAAAAATTGCATTGGATAACCTGCCAAAGGGTAAATCATATTTCAGGCCCGGAGTTGCCATTGTTTCCGGGGATGCCCACTTAATAATCTGGGATTTTAAAAAAGCCAAAGATTGCTATAACGATGCTATTTTGGAGGGGACAAGGACTGGAAGCCATTTTTTTGTCCAGCTGGCTTATTTAACGCTTGCTCACGTAACCTGGTTTGAAGGGAACTTGAAAGGCATGGAAGCCATCTGGAATGACCACAGGGTGTTTGCTAAAGCTGCCGAAATGGAGAATACACCCAGGGCAGGGTTGCTTTGGGCCCTTTGGGGGGATGTCCTGAGGGAAAAGAACCAGTTGGATTTTGCCCTGGAATACACACAAAAGGGTTGTGAATTAAGCCGGCGGGAACCTATGGTACGGATAAGGTCAAAACTCTGTTTTGCCAAAGTCTGTTTATCCATGGACAAAATTGACGATGCCCGGAGGGTGTTATCTGAGATAGAGAGCATGCTTAGAGAAGTATCAGGTATACCCTGGAGCGAGCAAGAAGTGAAAAGCTTGATGACAAAGGTGCTCATAAAACAAAACGCTGACTCGGCATTGGCATACCTGAAAGGCCATGAAGTTTTATCAAATGTAGAAATTGAGCCCCTTGACATACCTGTTCATATGGTTACGGCCAGGGCATTATACACCTCGGGAAAATTGCAGGCCGCCTGTGACCTCCTGGAAAGGATATACCCTGCTGCCAGTGAAAAACAAATAATCCCATGGATTATAGAGATTCAAACGTTAAGGGCTTTGGCCCATGATCGTGCCGGTGAGCTTGATGCAGGCTTGAAAGCTTTGGAAGAGGCATTAAGCATCGGTGAGCGGGAAGGATATTTGAGGATTTTTCTTGATGAAGGGCAAAACATGATAAAAATATTACTGGAAGCCAGAAAAAGGGGTATTTGCCCTGAATACACAAAAATGATACTTGCAGAATTAACCGGCAAAGGAATAGAGGATAATATAGGAAAGAACACCGGATCACTGGTAGAGCCCCTGAGTGAAAGGGAAATTGAAATCCTGACCCTTATCAGCCGGGGGAAATCAAATCAGGAAATTGCAGGGCTGCTGTATTTGTCACTGAACACAGTAAAATGGCATGCAAGCAATATTTACGGTAAGCTTTCAGCCCAGAACCGAATCGAAGCTGTGGCAAAGGCAAGGGAATTAAAAATAATAGAGTAAAAACAGGCTCTTAGTCCATTAAGAGCCTGTAAGATAATTCCTCACATCTAGATTTTTGGCAGAGACGCCCATTGCGGGCGCCTCTGCTCAATCTTCTGCCGGTTTCGATACAATGTATTTAAGCAGTTCCCGCGCTATCGTGGGTAAGATGGCCCGGCTTTCCCTCTTGGAAAGACTGGATATCCTCCTCCTTAACTTCAAAACGTCTGGCCATCGGGTTAACAGACAGATCCTGGTTTTTCAGTCTGTAGTATGATGCCAGGATTAGCAGCAAGAACACTGCCCCGATTACCGCCAGTACTGCCAGCATACTTGACAGGTTACCGCCGGCATCAAAGAACAGGATGCTGCTGAGGCCTTCCACGCTGAAGCGGAAGGGAATCCAGGAATAGATGGCAGACTTGTAGAAGTCGGACAGAAACTCAGGTGGCAGTGATACCACCGGAAGCCCAAACAACCAGATAAGTATCAGTAGAGGCCATCCTTTAAAACCCAGCCAGTTCAGCACCGAGCTCTGTATTAAAAAGAATACAAAAGCCGTTATCATCAGGAACATGATTAAATAACCATAGTTAACCAGCTCCATTCCCATCAACCAGCCGACCACTGCCATAGTGGAAAAGGCCTGGATCACAGCCAGAAAAACACCGGACAATAACTGTGTACCCACAAACCTTGCGGCGAGCTGGTCTTTACTGTGCAGCATTAACCAGATCAATAAGCTGCCGATCAGGCTGCCCAGCCAAAGCAATACCGTGAATATTAGCGGCAGCTGTCCCCGGGCTTGACCCCCTACAGGGTTAACTTTTTCTACTTGCTGTACCAAAGGTTCAGCCAGCACGCTGACCTGTTCCGGCTGAAGCAGCAGGCCCATATTCTGCATATTGCCCAACATATCGTTCCTGATTTCCTGGTTCATCTCATTAAGTGTCCCGGCGATAATAGTCTGGACAGTGTTAGCTCCGGTTACGTTCATTCCTTCGTTCAGAATAACTTTCACCATAGCTTGTTGGGGCGCTTCCCCTTGCATGGAAAAAATAGATTCTGTCAGATTTGGGGGTAGGACCAACCCGCCGTATAATTCCTTGTTTTCAAATGCTTCGTGCATGGCAGAAAGTGAATCATAGTTTATCCATTTAATCATTTCACTATCTGCCCCTGTGACCGCTTTCTCAAATACAAGACCGAGGTTTTCTCCGGCCATACCCTCATCGGAATTTAAAAAACCGATGGGCATTTCCTTTAACTCACTGGTGGCCGTGGGGCCGAAGCTGGCGTAGGCCAGCAGCAGATGTATAACCAGTACCATCAATACAACTCCCAGCGCTTTCTTGTTAAAAAAGAAGTTCTTCATTAAGGTCATCCTCCTCTATTATTATAGATTTTTTAATTTTTCAGCCTCTACCAACAGCAGCTCCAGCCCCAGGTTCTGCAATTTTTCCAACATGCCGTAGAAGGCGGCTGAGTCACTGACAATTCCCTGTATTATGGATTCACCCCGTTCCGTGCAGACGATTTCCAGTCCATTGAACCAGTCAGACCAACAGGTATCCAGCAAACCTTTAATGCGTATCGTCACTTTTATCATAATTGTTCACTTGTTCACCTCCTAAGGCAGTTTTTGGTTCGTTTAGCAGCAAAGTCATTATAGCAGGTGGCGGTGTGGATAAGACCCCACTAAAGTGTGGAGGCATGTATGGTTTTGGGTGTGGGGCTGCAATTTTTTTCCCATACGCCAGATAAAGGTGAAGCCCGCCCGTCGTGTAAGCAGACCAAAATATACACGCCCTGCATCCTCAAAACCCAACCGCTGATAAAGCCTCCGGGCACCGGGATTGGTATTAATAACTTCCAGGTGCATCGACGTGTATCCCTGGTGCCGGGCCCGCTCAAAAACAGCATGCATCAAGGCAGTGCCGATTCCTTGCCCCTGGGCGTCTTTTGATACTACCACCCCTTCAATTCTGAGCTGGCCCTTTTTCAGCCCCGGGGCCTCAAAAAACTTTATCAATTTCCGCAGAATCGCCCCCGGCAGTCCAAACTCCCGCAGCAGAAGCTTCCAACTGTACTTGATGAAGCCGCGGCCCTTACAGCCTAAACCAGCCAGCCCCACGAGATTCCCCCCACCATCCAGGGCATAAATACCCATTGAGAGATCCATGCTTTCTTTAAGTATGCGCAGGGCCTGCTCCCTGGTGTGGGGCATCAATAAAAGGCCGTCATATTTTTGCTTAAATTCGCTGTAATAAACTTCAGCTGCCTGGGTTATCATTTCCCGGGGCAGTTTGGTTGTTATTTTTATGTCATTTGTAATTTTGTTGAACATTATCTTTCTCTCCTTTCATTACCATCCTTCAGAATACGCCTTCTATCTTGCATTATAGCAGGGTGGCGGTATGGGTAAGACCCCACTAAAGTGTGGAGACAGGTATGGTTTTGAGTGTGGGATATATTTTTGATGGCTTTAATCTATCAGAATTCTTCAGATTTTAATAATTGGCGGCAGGAAAAACGTTGCCTGTAGTGAAATAAAAAACAAAATAGAAATGTAAGGGAGATAATATTCATGGAGGATATTTCTTTAGATTATTTTAGAGAAAAAGTAAATTCAGGTGCCAGGATATCCTTAGACTTTTCGAGAGGCAGGAGTCAAAAAAATCATAGCCGAAGGGGGAGTAGGGGCTATAAATCACCTGTTAAATCCCAGGGATATCATTATTCCTCATGATTATATAGATTTTTCTTTACGAAAAGATGTCAGCCTGGGCAGCGATTACCTGCTGATCATGAGGGAGGCCCTCTGCCCTCACATTAGAAAAGTTTTTTTCGAAACCGCCGGCAAACTTTCTTCCGGAAAGATCTTTGAAAGGGGTATTTATGTAAATACTGATGGGCGGCATTTTGATGTTTAGAACTGCGGAAAAAAACCCTTCTTACTTGAGGGTAATGATAGAACGGGGACAGACCCTTTTGGGGATTTATGGAAGGTTTTCCCTTCCATAAATCCTCGAGCATTGTTTTTCCAGGTCCTCTGACAATTCAATGAAAAACCTTGACATACCTTGAGCATCTAAGTATAATTATACTTAGATGCTCAAGGTATAATTATGGGAGGGGTAATGAGTGAAAATTGATAAAGGGTTAATAGGTGGAAGTACAGTTTTTTTATTATTGTCCCTGCTGCAAGAAACAGACAGGTATGGTTACGAGATAATTAAGGACCTGGAGAAGCGTTCTGACAATGTATTTCAATTCAAAGAAGGTACCCTATATCCTGTCTTACACAGGCTTGAGAATATTGGCTATGTAAAATCTTATATGGCAAAGGGAGATACGGGTAAAGAGCGTAGATATTATAGCATAACTAAAAAGGGAGCAAAACAACTGGTAGAGGAAAAGAAGAATTGGGAGTTGTTTTCTGCAGCTGTCAACAAGGTTACAGGCGGTGAGGCGCATGCCTTTGTCTAAAAAAGATAATTTTTTAGAAGAAGTGTTGTCGTATATTAAATTTCCTTTTGACAGAGATGATATAAAAAAGGAACTTGAGAATCACATATTGGATAAAACAGAATTTTATACCGAACAGGGCTATGATGAAGCACAGGCGGAAGAGTTATCCGTAAGGGATATGGGGGACGCTGTGGTAATTGGTGTTGAACTTAATAAACAACACAATCCCATAATTGGCTGGGTATGGCAGATAACCAACGCACTGGTCTTCTTATCTGTAATATGCAGCATTTTTATGATTGCGCTTCCTATGGCAGGCACCTTGTTTAGTGGTAGTGGTAATCTTGTCGATACAATTCCAAGTTCAAATATAGTTTATAAAATGGATGTAAATGAACAGGTCAGGCTTGATGATAGAACTATTAACTTTACTCATCTTATCTATGAAAAAAATAAAAATATGAATATCTTTTATGAGCATTACACTACCAGTCTGAGGGGTGGCTGGAGTTTTGGTACCATAGGAGAAATTAAAGATAATTTAGGTAATACTTATTTTGTTGGTTCGGGGGGCAGCAGGGGTGGAATAAAAAACAGAAGCATAAGAACAGTTGAGAATTTTAGTGAAGAAGCAGATACATTAATTATAGATTATGATTATTACAACAGGAGTTACAGAGTAGAAATACCTCTGCCGGCAGGTGATAAATATGAGCAGACTTAAAAAAATTTTGAGAAATATTATTATTTTAGCAGTGATATTCTTTTTGTATACCAGGCTGTTTGGTCTTTTTTTAGACCCGTTAACAGCCCATGAACATTCTGAAAGGAGTATTCATTATGGTCCATCAGAAGTGGTTCATGTGGAAGATTTTGATGGTGGGAAATATATTTTAGGCAAATATGACAACTGGGTATCATGCAATACAGTTCACAGGGTGCTATTTTTCCTTTGGAGGTTCGGTAATCAGCCAATCGGTTTTGAAAATGATACCGCTAAAGCCATAAGCTATACTTGGGGAACTTCTTCTATGGTAAATTCTAACCAAAATCACAGGGTTTACGGTATTATTAATGATGACAGTATTAAAAAAGTCGAAATTACTCTTGCTGATGGAGAGATTCTTACACAAACAGATTTTTACGAAGATTTATTTTTAATTACCTGGAAATCGTCAAATAGTAATGACAGGTGGCCTATTAAAATAATCAGGGCTTACAACTCTGGAAACAAGATAATTTTTGAAGAGGAACATCCGTGAAAGTGGTGACAATGCTAGAGCCTCACGACATCTACAAATGTTAAAAAAATTGGTGGGGGACTGACGGAAATGGAATTCTGCTCTTTTTTGATTACATTCAATGTTTGTTAATATAGGCAGAATCTAGTGGTTATGATATACTTAAATCAGCAATTTTTATCAATCTTTTTTTAGGAAGGGTCTTTTCATGAGCTTTGATGTCAGTGCCTTAAACATAATATTTTTACTGGTATTCATCCCCGTTTTTGCTGTCAATCTTGTCAATATCATTAATAACTTAAAAAGCTCTGTTAATGCAGTTGGTGTCGGCAGCGCTGTTTATATTCCTTTGATTAACCTCCAACTGGAAAAGACACTGACCGTGATAAACTATCAAACATACAGCAAATATAAGATATGGAAATATTTGAACCAGTATTGATATTCTATTAATCTCTGTACAGATGAACATATCAAATAACAAAGGAGAGATTAATATGAATATATTGGTTCATGTTTTTGAATGGTTATTTTTGATTACCAATGATTACGGCATTGCAATTATTGCGTTTACTTTTTCAGTAAAATTTTTAATGCTGCCCCTGACAATTAAACAAAAGAAATCAATGAAGGAAATGCAGGCGTTAACCACTCGGGTCAATGCGTTGAAAGAAAAATATAAAGACAACACGGAAAAACTGAATGCTGAAATCCAAAAAATATATAGTGAAAAACCAGGGGCAGTGACGGGAGTTTTTTTGCTCTTTCTGCAGATGCCCATATTTGTGATAATGTATCAACTGTTTTCAAATCATATCGTTGATGCGGGAACAGTGATAATGCCCTGGATTACAAGCTTATCGATTCCGGATCCTTTTTATATTATACCGGCTCTTTATATAGCCGTTCAGCTGCTGCCCAATATATTGTCCCATTTTAATATCATTAAAAATTCATCCATCCCTAAGCTGACCAAAACTGCAGTTGCAGCTCCACTTGTGATCACAGTACTGTTTATCACAAATCTTCCGGCAGGCATAGGAATTTACTTTGTAACCAGTGCAGTAATCACGGCAGCAGAACAAATATTTATTTAAAATCTAAATAAAACTAATACAATCCCCTTGAAGCGGCAGTTAAAAAATCTATCGCCGAGAGGGGAGAATTTTTTATCCTACGATTATATCATCGGGACTGGGGAGAACACTTCAGGAGGTGTGTTTAAATAAATACCCAAGAAATATTAGCAAATGTTGTAGGGGAAAGGCCCGTAGGTTCTGAAAAAAATAATAAGGTGATGGAGTTCTTTGAGGAGTATTCTCTTAAACTTGGATTTCATGTAAGCAGTATTCCGTTTAAAAGCAAACTCTGGCAGAAGGGCAATTGCTTATTGAAGGGAGACAGAGATTATATTGTTCACCCGAGTCCTTTTTCCAGGCCTTTTAATGGCTCTGGAGAGGTAATGGCAATCAGGAGTATAGATGACCTTCGGGAAATAGATATAAGGGATAAAATCACCATGTTGACTGGGGATATTGCAAAAGAGCCTCTCATGCCTAAGAATTTTCCATTTTACTATCCTGATTACCATGCAGAAATTATTGACTTATTAGAAACTAAAAAACCGAAGGCTTTGATTGCCGGCACGGGGGAGCATCCAATATTAAAAGGACTGGATTGCTTTACGCTCTTTGAGGACTGTAATTTTATAATACCAGTTGTCTTTACTACAATTAAAGAGGCCGAAGAGATTATAAAAAACAACAGCCGTGTATCGCTGATAATTAATTCACGGGTTATAGAAAACGTAAAAAGCAGACAACTGACAGCGAGCAGGAAAAGCGGTGAAGAATCAGCAGATAAGATAATAATATGCGCACATATGGATACCAAGTATGGTACACCCGGGGCGCTTGATAATGCCGGGGGAGTGACAGTGCTTTTAAAAACCATGGAGATTCTTAAAGATTCTTTTCTCCAATATGATGTAGACTTTGTACCCTTTAACGGCGAAGAGTATCCAGAGGTGTCGGGACAGTTAAAGTACCTTGATTCTATTGCTCAAGATTTTTTAAAAATAAAGCTGGCAATAAATATTGACGGCGCAGGACATAAGGATGGAAGCATTGCATACTCAACTTATAATTTTAATGCAGACTTACAAAAAAGGATTGAAACACCTGCTGAATCATATGGTTTGGAAAAAGGACCTCAGTGGGTGGAGGGAGATCACTCAATGTTTGTGATGCAGGGAATTCCCTCTATAGCCATAACATCAACAAATATGTTTTACACCGTAACCGGGGCTGCACATACCGAAAACGATACTGAAGATTTGGTAAGCTGCGTAAACCTGGATAAGGCAGCTTTATTTATTGCCAGGGTTGTGACTACCTTATAAGGAAAATAGGAAGATATCACCTTTTTCTTTAAAGCCAGCAGCAAAGTCAGGAAAAGTACAGCCTGGCCAGGGAGAACAGGTTGGGAAAGAATAAGGATGGATGACCATAGAAGAAGTAGAAGCTGAGCTGGGGTTTTGAGAATGTGTCAACTAAAAATATCACCGGAAGCCAAAAATGATTTGGCATAAATTAAAGACTACATTTCTCAGGAATTGAGTAACCCGAAGGTAGCTTAAAGTTTGGCTTCAAATATTACGAAGAAGATACGTGGGCTGCCTGAGTATCCAGAAATTGGTGCTCCGCTATCTTCCATTTTAGATATTGCAAGCATTAAAAAGAGGAAATAAGAAATTTATTTATAATATATTATATACAGTAAATATTTGCTAAATTTACATGCTAATTCCCAGCCAGACAGCAAAAATAAAATAATTTAAGACCAGGTAGATGGAGGTCTTGTTATATGGAAAATGAAAAGTTTCAAGAATTTGTAATTGGAAAATTTGAGAGTATCGATGAGAAGTTTGATAAAATTGACGAGAAGTTTGATAGCATTGACAAAAAATTTGATAGCATTGACACAAGATTTGATAAACTTGAAAGGAAAATTGATGACCTGGATAATAGACAGTGTAATTTGGAGTGTGATTTTAAAGTCATGCTAAAAATGATGGAAAGATTTAATGAAAAGCTAGATAGTTTTGGGCAAAATCAAGAGAGGCTGGAGCGAATTGTCCTGAGGATGGAAAATGATTCAACCACAAAAGTCATGGCTTTATTCGAAAAGTCTGATATACATGATTATCGCCTCAATGATCATGAATTAAGAATAAAGACAATTGAAGAAAAAATCAAAGAATAAAACATAAGAAAATTTATCCAATTAGAACGTGATTTAGAGGTTATTAAAAGAAGGGCAGTTGAAGAAGGGATGCCATATCAAACTTTAATTGCCAGTGTAATTCATAAATACGTAACTGGTAAGTTAGTTGACAAAGATCTTTAAAGTGTGTGTGTTAAATTAGTATTTAATGAAATTAAAAAAGAAGAGGTGTCAAAATGCAGTCTTATTGGCTCCTTAAAACAGAACCCGAAGACTATTCCTGGGAGGATATGCTGCAGGAGAAAAAAGTTGTTTGGGATGGAGTTAAAGCACCAGCTGCCTTAAAACAGCTTTCCCAGATGAAGATTGGCGATTTTGCTTTCATATATCATACCGGAAAAGTGCGGGCTATAACAGGAATAGCCCGTGTGGACGGAATGCCGTACCAGGATCCGTCAGTAACTGACCCCCGCCGCCTGGTGATTGACCTGGTCCCCCATGAAAGCTTAAACCATCCGGTCACGTTACAGCAGATTAAACAAAGCCAATTATTCCCCCATTGGGAGCTGGTGCGTCAACCCCGCCTTTCGGTGGTACCTGTCAGCCAGGAGCAGTGGAAGAAGATATTAGAGTGGGGCTGTCTTCGATAAGAATAGATACATATCAATATTTGGGCCAGAATCTCCGGGCACTGGCTGTAAAGGATATGCTGTCGAAAGAATTCTTAACCATATCTTGATTGATTCCATAGTAGTTCCACCGGTTTTGTCTGGTTTGCTGCCGGAGAAGATAGCAGTCAGGGTTCACTGGGCGCATTGGAGCTGCATAACTCGCATGCTTAAAGATGTAAAGCCCCAGGCTTTGTATCAAGAGTTAGGGAATATGGAAAACGTAGGCTCTCTAAAAGATTTAAGAAATCGATTAGAGCTAACAGGAGAGGAAGACTTAATACCCTTTTCTGCGTAGCGTGTATACGTTACCGTATTTGTCTACAAGCCCTTGTTGACGGGATGCTTGGTTCTGGTTTAAATAGCCGGAATCTCCCTCTTTAAACCATGAAGAGGTAAGTGGG
>SL_3KL_010_SEDDRAFT_10003637_pt1 | contig 14004 bp, 12 predicted proteins | sample SodLakKL_010_SED_2_FD_10381 | JGI IMG/M metagenome (IMG submission 10381)
ACTCAGCTATTTCATTCAAATCACGCTTTATTGCAACATGAAGAGGAATATCACCATCGTTATTCTGAGCATTTAATTCCACTCCTTTCGAAATAAGTAATTCTGCTATTTTTCTACAGCGTTGGTCAACCGCCACATGAAGCGGGGTGTTGTCATATCTGTCACAAACATTCAGTTCTGCTCCGTTTGAAATAAGCAACTCAGCTATTTCATTCAAATCACGCTTTATTGCAACATGAAGAGGAATATCACCATCGTTATTCTGAGCATTTAATTCCACTCCTTTCGAAATAAGAAACTCAGCTACTTTTATATCTTCACTTTTAATCGCCACATGAAGCGGGGTGTCGCCATATTTGTCACAAACATTCAGTTCTGCTCCGTTTGAAATAAGCAACTCGGCTACTTCTTTGGCACTATGGTAAGCTGTCCGATGAAGCGGAGTATCACCGAAATTATTCTTAGCATTCACATCGGCCCCTTTTAGAATAAGCAACTTAGCTATTTCATTCATACGTCGGTCTATTGCCACATATAAAGGAGTATCCCTGGAATTATTCTTAGCATTCACATCCGCTCCTTTTATAATAAGCAACTCAGCTATTTCATTCATACATCCGTCTATTGCCCTATATAAAGGAGTATCACCCTTAAAATCCTGATTATTAAGATCCGCTCCTTTTGAAATAAGTAACTCAGCTGTTTCTTTTGAATTATTCCAAGCAGCATAATAAAGAGGAGTGCAATCATGCGTATCCATACCATTCACATCGGCCCCTTTCGAAAGAAGCAACTCAGCTGCTTCTCTCGAATTATTCCAAGCGGCCCAGTGAAGGGGTGTTTCTCCAACTTCATTTCGAACATTCACATCATACCCCAAATCCAGCAGAAGGCGTAGCTGGTTGAGATTATTCTCGCGGATGGCTTGTTCGAGGGGGATCATGATTGTTTCGAGTTTTTAATTCCGTTTACGATACCCAGGATTTTTGAGGCTTTGATCTGCCATTCGTAGCGGTCGAATTTTCTGCGGATGGCCCGGGGCAGCAGGTCGGGGTCGNCACCGTGCTCAAGCAGAAGGGTCAGTATTTCGGGGTGGAAAAACTCAACGGCGTAGAATAGGAAATTACGGTTCTGGTAATATATTATATTGATGTTGAGTGGGTTCTGAAGTGCCAACTCTGCTTTTTCAATGTCCTTTACAATAATGGCTGCATGCAATATCTCGTAGTTGGGATTATTGAGTAATACAGCAACTTCTTTAGCACCTGCCCGATGAAAAGGGGTTTGTCCATCTACATCCCGGACATTTACTTTCGCTCCGTTTATAAGGAGTAACTCAGCTATTTCTTTGGCATTCTTCTCAGCTGCAATATGAAGCGGTGTCTTCCCATTTTCATCACGAGAATTAACCTCTGCTCCATTTGAAATAAGTACTTCAGCTACTTCTTTGGCGTTCCTGTATGCCACCTTATGAAGCGGGGTTTCACCACACTTATTAGAGGCATTCACTTTGGCTCTATTTGAAACAAGCAATTCAGCTACTTCTTTGGCTTTACTGTAAGCCGCTTTATGCAGCGGAGTGTCACCAACCTTATCGGGGATATTCAGCTTGGCTCCTTTGGAAATAAGCAACTCAGCTACTTCTTTGGCTTTACTGAAAGCCGCTTTATACAGCGGAGTTTCACCAAATGTATTGGGGATATTCACACTCGCACCTTTCCCAATAAGCAACTCGGCTACTTCTTTGGCACTATGGTAAGCTGTCCGATGAAGCGGAGTGTCACCAAACGTATTCGGCGCACTCACCTTGGCTCCTTTGGCAATAAGCAACTCGGCTATTTCTTTGGCATTCCTAAAGGCCGCCCTATGCAGCGCAGTTTCACCAAATGTATTGGGGACATCCACTTCCGCACCTCTCGCAACAAGTAATTCAGCTACTTCTTTGGCATTATGGTAAGTTGCTTTATGAAGCGCTGTACTTCCAGTTCTATCTAGGGCATTTACTTCCGCTCCTTTGGAAATAAGAAACTCAGCTACTTTTATAGCTTCACTTTTAATCGCCACATGAAGCGGTGTATCACCACCCTTATTCGGGGCATTCACTTCCGCTCCTTTGGAAACAAGAAACTCAGCTACTTCTATGGCTTCACTTTTAATCGCCTTATGAAGCGGTGTATCACCGTCCTTATCAGAGGCATTCACTTCCGCTCCTCTGGAAATAAGAAACTCAGCTACTTCTATGGCGTAACCCTCAAGTGCCTCATGCAGCGGAGTTCGTCCATGCTTATCAGAGGCATTCACTTCCGCTCCTTTGGAAATAAGCAATTCAGCTACTTCTTTGGCATTCCTGTAAGCTGCCTCATGAAGCGGTGTGTGACCATACTTATCAGAGGCATTTACATCCGCTCCATACTCAAGCAGTATTTTTATGACTTCCAGATTCTCACCACAATCAATGGCTATTTTAAACAATGACTTGTGTTGTTTCGTTTTCTCATTCACATCATACCCCAAATCCAGCATCAGGCGAAGCTGATTGAGATTATTCTCGCGGATGGCTTGTTCGAGGGGGATCATGATTGTTTCGAGTTTTCAATTGCTTTTACGATGCCCAGGATTTTTGAGGTTTTGATCTGCCATTGGTGCCGGTCGAATTTTCTACGGGTGGCCGGGGGCAGCAGGTCGGGGTCGGCACCGTGTTCGAGCAGCAGTAAAATTATTTCCGGATGTAAAAATTCCACGGCGTAGAATAAAAAGGTGCGTCCCCAGGGGTTCTTCTCATTGATATCAAGCAGGTTTCCAAGAATCCGGCCCGCTTGCTCGATGTCCTTCTGAATAATGACGGTGTGTAGTTTATCGTAGTTTGGGTTTTTGGCTCGCTGGTCTGGCGTTTCTCCAACAGCATTTTTTACATGGGGATCGGCACCATGTTTTAAAAATATGGGAGCAATTTCTTCGTAATGATGAGCCGTTGCTGCATATTGGAGCAGTGTACACCCATTATTGTCCTGAACATGAACATCGGCACCATGTTCTAACAACACACGGGCAACTTCAATATAATTTCGGCTTGCAGCTAAAGACAGGGGCGTTTGTCCATCTTTACTCAGGGCATTGATATCGGCACCATTCGCTATCAAATATTCGGCGACTTCTCTGCCTTTTGCTATGTGAAGCGGGGTTTTGCCTTCTTTATCCCGAGCATTTACCTTCGCACCATTCGTAATCAGTAAACTGGCAACTTCCATATGTCTTGCTAAATGAAGAGCGACTTTGCCATCTTCACTCCTGGTGCTGACATCGGCGCCATGTTCTAGCAATAACTGGGCAACTTCTTCACGACCAAGTTTCGCAGCTTCAAACAGAGGCGTTTGTCCATTTTTATCCCGAGCATTTACCTTCGCACCATTCGTAATCAGTAAACTGGCAACTTCCATATGTCTTGCTAAATGAAGAGCGACTTTGCCATCTTCACTCCTGGTACTGACATCGGCGCCATGTTCTAGCAATAACTGGGCAACTTCTTCACGACCAAATTTCGCAGCTTCAAACAGAGGCGTTTGTCCATTTTTATCTCGTGCATTGACCTTGGCACCATGATCGATCAACAACTGTGCAAGTTCTTCATTGCCAATTTCTGCCGCCCTAAAAAGTGCCGATTGTCCAAAGTTATCCCGTGCATTGACCTTGGCACCATGTCCTATCAACATATTGACAACTCCCAATTGACCTGATTCTACAACTACTAAAAGCGGTGTTTCTTTTCGTTCAATCCTCGTGTTTACATCGGCACCTTTTGTAATCAATAGCTCAACCAATTCCATAGCTTTTTTTCGGGCAGCCAAATCAAGGATAGTTCTGCCATTTTTATCCCGTGTTTTAAAATCTGCACCTTTAGCTAAGAGTAGTTCGGCTATTTCTATGGCATTTCCTTCAGCTGTTTTATGAAGCGGGGTTCGATCTCTATTATTCCGGGCATGTATATTTGAACCTTTTTCTATGAGCAGCCCTGCAACTTCTTTGGCATTCCAGTAAGCTGCCTCATGAAGCGGAGTTTCACCAGCCTTATTCGGGGCATTCACTTCCGCTCCTTTGGCAATAAGCAACTCAGCTACTTCTTTGGCATTATTGGCAGCCGCCTCATGAAGCGGAGTTTCACCAGCCTTATTCGTGGCATTCACTTCCGCTCCTTTCGAATTAAGCAACTCAGCTACTTCTTTGGATTTTTTTTCAGCTGCTACATGGAGCGGTGTATCACCAGACTTATTCGGGGCATTCACTTCCGCTCCTTTGGCAATAAGCAACTCAGCTACTTCTTTGGCATTATTGACAGCCGCCTTATGAAGCGGAGTTTCACCAGCCTTACTCGGGGCATTCACTTCCACTCCTTTCGAAATAAGCAACTCAGCTACTGCTTTGGCATTATTGACAGCCGCCTTATGGAGCGGTGTATCACCAGCCTTACTCGGGGCATTCACTTCCGCTCCTTTCGAAATAAGCAACTCAGCTACTTCTTTGACATTCCAGTAAGCCGCCTTATGAAGCGGAGTTTCACCAGCCTTACTCGGGGCATTCACTTCCGCTCCTTTGGCAATAAGCAACTCAGCTACTCTTTTCGCATTCCGGTAAGCTGCCTTATGAAGCGGAGTTTCACCAGCCTTACTCGGGGCATTCACTTCCGCTCCTTTGGCAATAAGCAACTCAGCTACTCTTTTCGCATTCCAGTAAACTACCTCATGAAGCGGAGTTTCACCATACTTATCGAGGGCATTCACATCAGCGCCACTATCTAATAGCAAATCAATCATTTCAATACTTTCTGCAGAAAACAGTAACGTTCTACCATAACTATTTGGGATATTTACATCAGCGCCATTTGCAATGAGTAATTCCGCTACCTCTTTGGAGTCCCTAGTGACTGCCTCATGCAGCGGAGTGTTACCGTACTCCGATTTCTCATTCACATCATATCCCATGTCCAGCAGCAGGCGAAGCTGATTAAGATTATTCTCGCGAATGGCTTTTTCGAGGGGGTTCATATTATCATATTTATCGTTTTCAGGACCCTTCCAACCAGGCTTTCCACCCCCAGTCGGCCGGGGGCTGCCCGTCGCTTGTCAAAACCCAAAGTACCGGATACTGAGGTGCGTGCCCGGGAGCATCTCCATACCCATCGGTCAGATAGATCAAAAGCCTGGGCTCTTCCACATGCTCGTCGATATAATCAAAAACCGGCTTGAAACTGGTGCCTCCAAACCCCTTGAACTCGACTTCTTCGTATTCAAAAGGTTCCCATTCGGAAAAAAACCTGACATTCTGCACGCTTGCGTCACACTCAATCATTGTGATGTCATAGCGCCCAAATGACGACACAATCCCCTTCAACTCGGCCAGGAACTCAGGCAGGTCATGCATCGTGCTTCCACTGGTGTCAATGGCTATGGTTACCGAAAGATAATCGTCTTTGCGGCTGGGCAGGTACAAACCGGAGGAGATATGCCTGCGATTTGGTGGCAGCCATTGACGCGCTCCCCCGAAGCAATAACTAACGAATTGCTGCAAAATTTCCCGCCAGCTCAACTGTGGTTGATACTGATCACTGATCAGCTGTTTGAGATATGCCGGCAGGGACCCTTTTGTTCGTTCTATCTGCTGCGCCACGCTAATAACAAGCTGGCGCCACCTCTTGCCCGTGTTCGACGAAACTGCGGGTACATAGTCCGGATCTACGACCAAACTTGCCGGCCGCTGACCGGTATAACCAGAATCTGATTTTTTACGACCTCCCCTGTCTGAGCCGGCATCACTCGAGCCACTGTCATCCTCCCCGTCATCACTTTCTGCCGCACCCTGAGATTGCCCCGTATTATCCTCACCGGGATCCGGGATATCCGGGATGGCGGTATCCTCAAAAAGATGCTGGTCGGCATCAGGTGGCCTGGTCACATCATCGGCCAATAGCTCGTAAATCTGTTCCGCCGATTTACCCCTCCATGATGATTCATGCTCCAGCAGGTCAAATACCTCAAATCCCTGTTCCTCAAGCATAAAGTCAACTTCAAGATCGGCGGCATAGTTGAATTTTCGGGGATCACGATTTCCGCGCCGCCTGAAATGTTGAAACACACAGTGCCATATTTCGTGCGCAAGCAGGTAAACACGCCTCTCTTCATTCAGCGACATAAAAAAGTCTGCGTTAAAAAAGATCGCGGCCCCGTCCGTGCAAGCAGTGGCAAGCCGGCTGTCAGCGACCATCACAAGATCCATGCGTACGGCAAGCATACCGACAAATGGTTGCTTTACAAGCAGGCGGGCTCGACACTCTTCGGCTTCACTGAGAGCCTTTTTTTTCAGGCCCTGCTCCTGAACATTGGGTTTTCGGACTTCATGTCGCATCACTCATGATCCTTTTTTGCAAAGCAGGGCCGTGCTTTTCCTTCCATTCGGGATACCGGGGGTGTTCAATCAGTTTTTTGCTGTAGGAGTCGACACGTGCGGCATCAGGCCCGTTCATCGCATCGATCATGGCCAAAGCGGCAAAATCACTGGGCATCCGGATAGAAATGTTGAAAAAACCGTCAAGCAGCGCCTTTTCCTGTTTTTGGTCTTTTCCCCGCCAGAGATGATACACCATGGCGGAGCATATGGCGTATTTTTGATCCGCCCGGGAAGGTATGCTGAATTCTTTGCCGGGATTCAACATATATTCAAGCACATTGTCAAGTTCGTCGCTCCAGTTCCTGTACGCATTGAATTCGACGCCCGCCCCCGAGCCTACCAGGCCTTCAATACTGATTTCAAGGAGCCGACCGTTTCCGGAATCTCTTTGCTCTGAAAGGTGGAGCATGGTGCTGATGCGCTCCCATGACCTGGGAGAAGGCCATCCCCTCTCAAGATTGCCCTGCATATCGAAAAAGCAATCGGGCCTGAAGCGGATAAAGCCGGTTACGGTGGGATGGATATTGTGGCGAAGAGCCCATTTTACCCAGGATTCCACATCTGTTTCCAACTCGACATGCAAAAAGCGGTTGGCCAGAGCAGAGGACATGGTGGTTGCCACGGCCCTGTCAGATGCCCTGTTACCGGCACCGACAATATACCAGCCGTCAGGTACCGTATAGAGATCCCCGAGCCTTCGGTCGAGGATAAATTCATAGGCCGCTACCTGCAGTGTGCGATCAGCCGCCGTAAGCTCATCAAAGATAATGATGCCCTTGCTTTCTTTATCACGCGGCCATTCGGCACTGATGTACCAATGCACACCGTCCTCCTTGGGAACCGGCAGACCTCTGATATCAATAGGTTCACGCTGAGCGAGACGCACATCGATGTAGCCGATTCCCAGATCATGGGCAATATCACGGATTATGGATGACTTTCCCACACCCGGAGGTCCCCATATCATTACTGGAGGAACCAGCTCCGAAATTTTTCGCTTGTGATTGTTGATCCAGTCATTCCTTCCGGCCGTATCCCACAATGCCTCCAATTGAAAACGGATAATCTCCTCCAGTTCCGTTGTGTTTATTTTGTTCCAGCTTTGGGCTTTAGATTTTTCTTCGTGCTGTGTCATTTATGTCAAAATTTTGCGTCAATTTCCTATGGATGGCAAGGTCATCTGAATAGAAGTGAATTTCAAGTTGCTGCCGGAAAATCCAACTAGCTTTTAATGAAACAATTTTTGAAAAAATAGTAAGAATCATACCATTATCTATCATTATTTGGAAATGGATGATAACAAGGCACTGCATTCTGCTCACTTTTGATTGTTTGTGCTCACAAGATTTCAATCACGGCAAATTAAAAACCCTCCCATCCCGGACCTTTTTGATTCATGATCTGGTGGATGCATCTAATGTGCTGAAAAAAAGACAAATCATGAATTCGGCTCGACAGCATTGCTTACACAGCCATGCAGATACTTGCCCCGATGGCCAAAAAATGCAATTGGGTATGGTTGTTTAAGAACATGAGGATCTTGGCTTTAAGGCAGTCCATCCTGCGGGATACAAGTTTAGCTCTTAGAAGCTCCATACGCAGCAAGATCTTTTTGTTTCACCCGAACCTCCACAGGAAGTACAGTCTTCTGTTCTTTCCAGTTTGTCACCACATTCAGGACAGTAACCATCGGACTTTGTGATTTTGCCGCTCCCATTGCATGAAAAACACCTTTCCAACAGATATTTACCGCAACGCGAGCAGTATTTATCAGCAAAATTGCCTATGACCATTCTACTAATGGGATTTTGTCCCATGTTACTCAGCATAAATTGTGTTCTTTGATTGCATCTCATGCAACTCATAACCACCTCTTTTTATGTACCGTTATTTTGGTTTGTTGTTCTGCTTTTGCAGCCAGCAATTATGACTGAAAAGGCACGCAACTACCACCTTGTGACGGAATGATATCAATTAATCAGTTACCCTGGATTACCTGGAAGAGCCCTTATCCTCTTTTTTGTAAGATCTAACTTCTCTGAACACGATGTTCATCCAGCTTCTGAACCATCTGATAAACTGAGCTTCTATCCACCCCAGAATACTTCAAGCAAGACTTGAATCAGTACCGGCAAGGATGAGAAGAGTACGACCGATACCCCCGTTAAAAATGACTTCATCCGAAACGGCCAGGTGTTCATCTCTTCGATTTTTTCTCGCAAGTCAAGCAGGTTTTTCAGCTTGCTGATTTGTTCGTCATTATCCAGCCCACCCTCATCACTATGATTAAATAATTGCTGGATGCGCACATCGAGCTCGTTCAGGGCTTCGGACTTGGCATTTTTCAACTTTCGAACAACGGGTGCAGGCGAAATCACCAGCACGGAAATGAACACCAGCGCTGCAAAAAGTGCATATCCAACTATCACGGCATCGAGGCTGAATTTCGAAAAAAGCAGGCTGACCATGCTCAGGGAAATATAGATACTGGCAAGCAGGACCATTTTTCGGGTCAACCCGATGATGAACTCTGTCTTCCCGGAGTTGCACTGCCATACGTCGATATGGATGTCAGGTATCAGCCGATGGGTCTGTTCCATGAACCGGACAAGGCTGTAGAGTGCCAAACCGGTAATGAAGTTGACGAAAAACAGGAACAGGGAAAGCAGGGATCGAAGTATCGGGTCCTCCTGCCAGATTTCCATCACCCAGGGCGCCATCGCAACCAGCACACCATATCCTGCTCCGGCAAGTATGGTTTCACGATTGCCCAGTATGTTATCGCACATTTTTTTGTGCATGTTTATGGCTTCGGGCTTCCTGGAATCATCCAGCGCAGTTAAAAGAAATGGCAACCCTTTTTTTATCAGGTGCCTGCCAAGAGCCGCAATCCCCAGGACCAGAATTATGGAAGCTCCAAAAAGCAATCCGACAAAAAGCGCGTCTTCCATGGTACCCGTCCTGTACCACTGAGTCACCACATATACCAAACCGGCCAGAATGACTGCTCCCAGCATCACTGACCTGCCTTCCGATCGTGTAATCAAATACGATTCCTGCGACACGGAATCGGTCATTTCAGTTTTTTTTACTTTCGAGGATGTCATAAATAATGGATAATAATGCTTGTGGATTTTCCAGCATGGGAGTGTGACCGGAATCAGGAATTTCTTTATACGAAGCATCCAGTAAATGCGCAAGCTGTCTGGAGCTTTTTGCTGATACGATTTTATCATGTCTGCCCCTCAATACAGTAACAGGGATATTTTCGGGATTTTGAATTTTTCGGGGTTCGTACGGGGACATGAGATCATCAAATAATCTGACTGAAAAATCAGAATCAGCCTGCCGCAAACCGGATATCAGGGGTCCCAATTCGACCGTGCGGTTATGCATGGTAAAATGATTTCCGTAGCGGATCATGGCTTGGGTGATCCCTATTGGAAATACTTTGAAGCTGTCAATCAGAAGTTTTAACGGAATGGTTTTCCGGAGTCTGTGCACGAATGCCGGCAAACCGTCAACGGGGGTACCAAGAAGGACAAGATGGCGTATTGCGTTTTGATCTGTCCGTGAAGAAAATGTCAGGTCTTCAGAATGCGCACCGGGCAGTCTGCTTTGCGACTCCTGCTTCCGGGCAACAAAACCATTATGTAAAAAATCACTTGTCAGCAAATTCAGCATAATGATGCCGCTAAGCGAATCCGCAATGACAACACACGGCCCGTGGAGGTCAAACACCCCTTGCAGATAACGCTGCACAAATATCGTCAACCAGACAATCGGTTCTTCCTGTTCATCCGGCGGTGGCACGTTGCCAAACCCGGGCAGGTCCGGTGAATGAAATGTCAGGCCTTTTTTGTCCAGTGCTTTCACTTGTCCCCAAATCTCACCGGAGTGAAGCCATCCATGCAGCAGCACGACAGGCATATCCATCAATGTATCGATGTTTTTCATTGCCTGAAAATACCACCCCGGGCAATGCCAGTAAACTATGAATATGGGACAGTCTGGCCGCTAACCCGGGATAACTGCGTGAATCATAAACTTGCAGGTGAAGTCCAACGGTGCGTATACCACCGGAGAAGGCGAGGATGAGCCCATGCATTTGATGATGATAAATCAAAACCTTCGATCACGAAGTCGGCGATAAATAACCGCAGGAAACTGCCGCTTTTTTAGTTTTGATTCAGCGTCGAACAAAAAACAAATCTGAGGGCGAATATGAAGCATAGCGATGAAGATGAGTTCGAAAAGTTAATAGAACGCCTTGAGAAAAGGGGCCTGGCATTTACAACCTCAAGAGAGGTCCTGGTTACCAGGGGAACCGATCGCCTCGGCAATGGAAGCTGGGGAAAGGTCGACTACCTGGTCAACCACCTTGGTTACCGCCTTGTATGGCGGTAACCATTTTTTTTCTCCTGACCGGACATGAATGGCCCGCGCTTGATCTTGGTTTTTATTAGGGCCTTAATAAATCCTGCCTTGTGAGCTCAATCTTAACCTACAAATCAAAATCGAATGAAACAGATGACACAAACAACCACATATACCACTTACGTATTCGTTTTGTTCTTCTTTGCGGGTTTGCTGAACCCGAGCTTTAGCCGGGATAACGCATCCGAAATGGGAATGGAACACAAGGAGTATTGGCAAGCATTGGAGCAAAAAGCCACTGATTTGAATCAGCTTACTAATGAAATGAATGAACGATACGATTATTACATCAATAAGATAAAAGTTCTCCGGACACATCATAGTCGACTCTATGACGAGTTTCAGAACTCAGTGGATAGATATGAAAAAGGCTATTTGGCGGAAATCATATCGTTCACTGATTGTTTAACATTAAGGGAAGTATATATCCACTATTACGAGACTGGAAAAACTGCCACCGAAATAATTAAGCTGGCAGAAGAGTTCATAAAAAAAATGAAAAACTTGGATAGCACTCACAAACAAATCTCGAAAAAGGTTAATGAAACCATTGAAGAATACAATGATCTTATAAAAAGCAGAAAAGGAATAATGGCGCTCAAAGCAGTGAACATCTTTTTTGAACATCCTTCAGGAGATGAAATGCCACGGATTGCTACCATCGGTTCAGAATATGACAAGATATTGTTGGAATACCTCACTCAATCCAATCGAGACCTCAAAGTAGCTCTTGAGGCATACCTGAATCGTATGGAACTGTATTCACAAAACAAACAAAGCAATATGAAAAGCATACTTACATGGGCGCACGAAATCCGTCTGTTTTCAGAGCAGAAACGTGATCTTGCCACAAACATTTTCCATAGCAATACGAATGTTTGCTTTCCCTGGACATATTTATTCAATTGGCCTTCGTATGCATGTAAAAACTGATCTGCTATTTAATAGAAAATCCTTGTGGTCTGTATTTCACACCCCGGATCTCCTGTTTCGTCAAAAATTGTTTCCTTGAATATCAACAGGCGATCACTATTTTTCCCGCTGAGATCAGCCCAATTGGCGCTGTAATCAGTAAAAAAACCGCAGGATGAAATTGACAGCATGTTGGCAGCCTTTGCGCTCGTAGATTAATGCACCTGAACATTGCATATAACACCTTATACACATGGAACTCATAAATCTTTCCGGAGAGCCCGAAGGAAAATTGTACTCCTGGCTGCCACATGACCTGCAAGCAGAAAAAGTTGTATTTTTTCCAGATGCCTGTCCTGGAAAATCACCCTTGCCGACCGGGACAGCCGTATTCACCAGACAAACGGATTGGCGCAAGTTTGCTTTATCGGATTGCGGTTGTGGGATGCGATTGATAAAATCAACAATTAATCCATCGGAGCTTGACCAGCAGCTCTGGGATGAGCTGGCCAACCGGCTCAAATCCAATAAAGGCAAGCTGGGTGATCTTGGCGGCGGGAATCACTTTCTGGACGCCTTGCTGCCTTATGATGAAGACGTAGTTTATTTTTTAATACACACTGGATCCCGGCTCGAATCCGGCCTTGTTGATGACCTTGTTGATACCCCTGCCAAGTTTGACAAAGAGTTTGCGCGTATTGTCCATTGGGCGGAAGACAACAGAGCACAGATACATAAGGAGACGGAAGTCGTTTTTGGAGAAAGTGAACTTGTCCTGGACATGCCTCATAACACCTTCGAAAACCGGGAGGATGGAGGAGTTATTATACGTAAGGGTTCCGTCAAGCTGGAGCCAGGCGATCTGGCAGTAATCCCATCTCACATGAGCGGAGATGTGGTTTTGGCAAGTGCAACAGGAAAAGTGAAGGAAGTACTGAACGCTATGAGCCACGGTACCGGTCGCAAAATGTCACGAAGCGAGTGCAAACCCCTTGCTGATCAGTTTAATTTCGAACAATTGCGAAAAGAAATACTTATGCCTTCATGGCTGGATGACGCCTCTTTACGCACCGAAGGGCCTTTCGCTTACAGAGACCTGGAAGAATGCCTGAACCTAATACGTGGATACGTTACCGAGGAGAAAAGGTTTGCTGTGATTGGCTACATGGGGCATCTTTAGAAATGATGTAAAACCATCTAATAACAGGACATATTCATTGGTTAACCCGGAATAACTTATTGATTTCTACCTTTGACAAGTAATCACAGAACGGAAATGCAATCATAAATTATTTCATTTCTGATAACAACGCTATCACTCCGATATCGCGGTATACTACACATCTCCCTCGATGATAGTGGATTACGGTGACTTATCAGTTACTAATTCAATAATCATAAGAAAACTGTTAGCTATGGCACGAAAACTAAGTGAAATGGCTGCTCTGCTTGCGCTCGAGCGAAAAGGTGTCCAGGTTGTCTACTCCATTAATAAAGAAATCCTGGTGCCCCCTGATTACTTACTGCTCGGCAACGGTAGTTGGGCAAAAATCGACTTTTTGGTAAACTATTGTGGTTACCGCCTTGTGCGGTAGCCCGGTTTTTGCCAGTTTGCCAGAACGCAAGTTAATCTTTGGTATATACAATCCAGAAACTCTTATTGTAGACGTCATGAAAGTAATCCACGAAATGATCAACTATCTACTTGGAGCAGGTTTAATCACCCAGGAAGAGTTTGCCGCACTTGAACGAAGCGGTTACTATCCAAAATATGATGGACACTACAAGCAATACTTAACAAGATATGACCGTACAGACTATCTGGAAATAGAGCGTTACAGCGAGGAGAACATTCAGGAAGAAACAACTCTCAAACTCGAAAGGAAGCTTGAGAAAAAGGAGAGAAAAAAAGCAAAGGGACCGTACAAGTCTAATAAGACAAAAAGGAAAATCAGATCGGGCCACAAAAAAAATGACCTGAAGCACCTGTTAAAATTAGGAGACCTGTGGTGGCATCCACCAGAAAGAATCAGAATTACAGATAAAATGTGCTCTCGGGTTCCCGGGTTGAAAAGATTTGGAAGCCAGGTCTTTTCAAGAACAGCTCTGTTTTGGGATAATTTATTCCTGATATCTTCTCCGAAGCAAGGAGTAATGGATTCCGGCTCAATTCCTGAAATACTACGGAAGCACAGAAAACATGGAACAAGAAAAGAG
>SL_3KL_010_SEDDRAFT_10003638_pt1 | contig 14003 bp, 12 predicted proteins | sample SodLakKL_010_SED_2_FD_10381 | JGI IMG/M metagenome (IMG submission 10381)
TTTGCAATATACATTCATGGTTTTCCTCCTTGGGTTTGTTATAGGTAGTTTTGGAACCGAAATGTACGGATCCGGGAGGAGGCCATGAACAATATCAGAGAGAATCCGAAGAGACTGTTATCGTATCTCGCTGCAATTCTGTGTGAATGAATTCAATCTCGCCTTGATTTGATCTGAATTCGGATTTGCGCAGCAAAACGGGATTAAAATGAAGCACACCCTTTTCAACAAAAACCCCAAGTTCGTACAGGGATGCGAGGATGTCTTCTTTTACCTGCCCCGTCATTCCGGGCTGCTGAGCTCCGCGATGAGCCGGTGTGTGTGAGTAGGCATCCGTTGGGAAAGCACCATGAACTTCGGGTGATTTATGGATGCCAATGCCTTCACCAATTTCATAAAAGTGCTTCAATAAATTTCGGCCTGTTTCTTCATTGGTGTCATTATTCATGGCAGCATAAGCTGTCTCGGCAGCAGCCAGGTAGAGTTTGGAAACCATGTGCCAGTATATGGATCCAAGGCCTTCATACGCAAAAAAGGTGCCCGACCGTCCGGTGAATGCTTTGTGATTGAATACTTCTTCAAAAATCTTCAGAACAGTGTTTTCATCCTGCTCAACCAGTTCTTTGTATTGTGTCTTTTTCAGGTTTTCGAGTTCGGCTTTCAGATCCCTGGCATTCCTGAAATTGCCATTGAAGTGGTAACCGCCGTGAATATCTTTTGTGATGATCTGCTTGTTGCCGTCATCCGCGTGCTTTTTGAGCAGCGCCGATTTTTGAACAGACTCCTTCGGTATTTGATTTTTCTCAAGAAAACCGGGCAGCTCTTTATTCGGATAGAGAATGTAGCTGTTCTGATCTTCTCGATATAATGAACTGTTTCTAAGGGCATCCAGCACACTCACAGCTTCTTCGGCATCAAGATAGCCGGAGCTCAGAATGGCCACCTGCCCTTCCAGCATTTCGCTTAGGTAAGAGATGTTGATACCGTTCTCCTCCATGCTCATGATGTTGTAGGAATGATAGAGTCCGTCATCTCTGCGGTTAGCCTCGATGGAGTGCTCCATAAATGCGAGGGCAGAATCTACAAATTCTGAAAATTGATCGAGCTTCATTGCCGACTTCCTGCCGCTGAAACCATTTTCGTAGATGCGGATTCTGTACCTGCTTCCAGTCTCACCGAGCAGATCGGTCATTCGTTTACGATCTGCATCACTGATGCTGCCACTAAGTAACTCACGATTACCGGCCAAAACCTCGTTTATGTCATTGAAGAATTCGAGAAGTTCATCGGAAAGCTGGACTTCATCAACACCGGTTTCATTGATAACTCCCTCAAAAAACTTCAGGAATCTTCGCAGGTAGCAGAGGGTAACCATAGATACCCCATTGCCTACCAGTGCATTGTTTGCATCATTCCATTCCGGGCGCTGGGTGTTCATCCAAATGCCGCCTTCGGGGATAAAGTTTGAAACCTTGGCAAGGGTTGTTGCCAGGATTTTCTCCAAAAAGTTAACCCTGTGGATAGAGCCTTCTTTGTTTTCAAGCAGCGCACCGTCAGCTCCTTTTTTGGCAACGTTATTGCGAATGGCGCGATCACTCACTTCATCAAAGTCGATGGTATTTTTGGGATCGGCCGCAATATCCTCGTACGGCTTGATTCGGTACGGCACATTGGCATACACAAACAGCTCTTCTGCAAACAGCTCTTTAAGCGCATCAGGTTCGTGCATGTTATAAAATTCAAGCAGCTTCAGAAGGTAAATGATCTGATGATCGCCCCAGTACCCGATGTACGACCACGGGTTATCCGGTTCAATCGTCTCCCAGTCAAACCCGCCCTTGGTCACGCGATACGGGTTGTATCCGTCGAAGGTGGATGTGTTCAGGAACTTGAAAATCATCCCGTCAATAAACCCGGGATAGGAGTATGCAAGAGCTTCCCAGTTCTGGAAAAGATCCCGCCAGTTGCCTTCGTAGTCCAGGATTTTTGATCCGTCGATATCACTCTGCGTATTGATGGTAAAATAGTTCCAGGGGCGGCTTGGGTCACCATGCCTTCGGCTGAATTTCAGTGGCAGATATTCCCTGATGAGCCTGATCAAATCCGGGTCGCTGCTGTTTTCGAGCATTTCCAAAAGCTCATAGCGGTTCAATACTTCATCCAGGTTGTCGATGAATTCACGATTTCGGGTAAATACATCCTTGCTGGCATTTTCGAGATAGGAAGCCAGGTCTTGCTTCTCAATTTGATAATTAAAATCAAACGTGCCACCTCGCATGATGTTAAACAGCACATTTGAAAAATGGCGTGCATCTTTCAGTGGATCAGATGTCAGCCGCAGGCCGTCAGCACCGGCAATCAGTTCTCTTAGTTTTTCACTCCCCCGCTCAATATCCTCTTCGATCTCTGATTCAAGATCACCGCTATCTTTTATTTTCTGATTCAGCTCAATGACCTGGGCATGATTCTGATTCACATTGGCTATAATTTTCCAGGATTTGCTGCTGTCTGGAGCAAGATCGAATTCCGTTTGTACAAAATAGGCTCCCTTTTCTCCCTTTACGATCTCTTCCTGTTCAACGGATTGTTTATTTCTGAACCGTTCAACCTGGAGTGACGACACAAGGAAGGTTGGATTTTCAATGCCCAGTGACCACGCCACATTCGCCTTCAGCGCCTCACTCGGTTCAGCTTTATCAACAATAATGGCACTTAATGCATAAATGCCCAGTCCGGACTCTTTCACCAATTCATTCTTTTTATATGCATCCACCAGGTTGCTGCTTTGTGTTTGCATATCAGGTTCAACACCATACGGCAGAATGTTCTGAATGCCATCGAGCATTGAGATTTTTTGTTCACTACCTGAATGATTTATCAGCTCCGATTTTCTTACAAAACCATACAGGTTGCTCGAATTCCACTGATACCGGTAGGTAAGGCCGAGATCGTGATTGATCTCCTCGAACATAATTTTATTGCCTTGAAAACTCTTATAGATGTTCCTGGTCAGCTCATATTTTCCAGTAAATCTCTCCGAAAAAGGCTCCCAAATTTCGATTCCATTTTCCGAATTAAGCTGAAAAATGGTTTTGCTGCCCGTAATATCAGCCGATTCGGTAATCTTATCATCGGTGTAGTACGGAAAGAGTGAGTAGCTGTTATTTTTACGCCCGGCTGTTAAACCGCCATTACTTGAGATGAACATCCAGTGATTGGAGTCGCTCACCACATTTATAAAGAATGGCCTCATTTTATCATGGTTTTCGATTTTAAACCACGACTCACCATTAATATTCGTTTTCTCTATTCCCAATGCTCTGTTATTGAATGATTGTTATTTCTGATTACTTTTTCCTGATGTTATTTGGATTCGCTTACTCTGGTGTGGTTATCAGGCTGCCGCCGGTGCTGAATGTTTTAAATTCGGTAGTAAATCTGCTTAGCCTGATTGAGCGTAATCGTTCCACTTCAAGCGCACCTTTATCGCCTCTTGCCTGAAGCATTGCAGCGGTGAGTGAAATGCCGTCAAAATGCTCCTCGAGATCCTCAAGAGTTACTCCCGGCGCATAGGGATCGAATTGGTGAGCCTCTTTAATTACATAGTAAGCCGCTCGAGGATACAATTCATAAAAACCCTCAGCGTTGGTTGGCCCTTTGGCATTGATACCAAACCACTCTTCATTCATATTGTTTTCGCCTTCCACATAGTCCCACTCATATCCGGCATTTGCCCAGGTGGCCTCTGTGTTATGAACATCCAAATCAACCGTTTGTCCATGTTTCCACCAGCCGTCACTAAACTGAAAAGTAAAGCCCCCAATGGAGTTTTGGGCGCGTCCTAACCCCGCAGCGTGAGAATAGATATCCAACCAGTTTAATCGCTTATAGTGTGCCTGCATCCGTTGATCTTCTTCGTTGGTGCGTGCATTAAAAGCATCTGAGCCAAATTCGGTAAGCAGCACAGGTTTGCCGTATTCATTAGCGACGCGGTCGTACAGGTCAGTAAATGTTTCACCCCTGTACACGTTGGTGCCAAAAATATCTACATCAGGCGCATACTCAACGATCAGATCCAAAAACAGAAGGTCACCGTTACAAAGGGCAACAGGAACTGCATCGCTGATTTCTTTCATGGTTAGAGCAGCGTCATTAAACAGTTTGTACATTGCAGTTGCCCTGATTGTTGATTCCCGATCTTCTACCGGTATGTCCTCCGTTTCAGCACCTCCCCAAAAAAGCCCGTAGTTGTTTTCATTTCCAAGCAGATAGAGCAGCAGTCCCCGCGTACCATCGAACTCCTCAACCATTTCGGATACTTCTCTTAACAGGAGTTCCTGAACCCGCGGGTCAGAATACTCGGTGTTGGCCATCCAAACACCATCGAGGTCAACTCCATATCGCCCAAATGAATGGTTTAGCATGGTATAAATACCGTAGTTATCATAAATATACTCGATCCATTCTCGTGGGATACCGGTGTACACCCTGATTGCGTTCACACCCATGTTTTGCAACAAGCCCATTTCATAATCGAGGGCCTGGCGAATGAACTCCGGGGATTCGTCCCAAACGTTGTACATGTAGTTGGTACCGATCGGGAAATAATCCCAGTTCATACCATTTATCATCAGCGGCTCGTCATTAACAAGAAGCCGCCACCCGTCGTCACTTTCATGAAGTTCGATCCTGTCGGATTGAGCGTTTACAGAAAGAGTTGTTAAAAGCAGAATGCTTAGCAGGCTGGATGCGTATTTTTTTAAAAAAATCATGCTGGAAGAATTACTGTAGTATTCAAACAATGCCAAATCGCCATAACCGAGTCAATGTTCTGACTTGCCCCGTACTTACCCGGTTTCAGAATCGTCTCAAAATCATTTTGCGTTACACCGCTCATTTTTGACTTTTGATACTGCATTACGCAAGCGATACGCTGGAACCACTTAAATATTACGCATTCAGAAATTTAACTGCAAATTATTCTCACTTATATGAAAAACATTTTCTAATAGTATGAATTTTTCAGTTTGCAGAACTACACCAGGAATTCACACGGGCAATGAGCTTCAGAAAGAAGGATGCACATGGCCTTCTGACTACAAAACGGCTTTAACTGGTTTTTTAACGGTATTTTAAATGAATTTTTCATTCAGCACTCATTCCTTGAGCAAATTCCATTACAGCAATTCTCAAATTTTTAACAAGCATGTGAAAATTTTTTGCAGTAAATTGAATAAAATATTTAGTGAAAATTGCTGTATCTGGATGGTTTTGCTGAAAATTTTTCACATCTTCAGAAGTGAACTAATTATTTGAACAGATTTAAATGGAAAAAGTAACACTCAAAGACATTGCCGAAGATACCGGCCTCTCTATTTCCACGGTTTCCAGGGCCTTGTCAAAAACGGGAAAAATCAGCAAGGAAAATGAAAAGAAGGTTTTCGAAAGTGCACACCGGCTGAATTACCCGCTTACAAATATCCACACTCCCATTGAGCTGAGAAAAAGCATAAATATTGCCCTTGTAACCAGGCACTATACCGGTGAGTTTTACGCATCCCTATTTGAAGGTTTTGATCAATCCACTGTAGGCACCAAAGCCACCATGAATCTTACAAGTGTAAGCCATGCAACATCACCAACCAAACAGATTATTTCTGACTTGAAAAATTCTCCCTTTGATGCTGCGGTTATATTCTTACCGGAGCTCAGCGCTGCTGATTATATGGAGCTGATCAATTTTGTACCCGGCAACTTTCCGATCGTTTCCATAGCCCCCATTGCAAATCCTGTAATGGACACTGTCACTTTCGATCATTACCGGGGCGGTTATCTTGTGGCCAATCACTTTGAAGAACGTGGTTACAAAAATCTCGGAATCATACAGGGCCCCATGAAACAATCGGAAGCTATGCTGCGAAAGAGCGGTTTTCTGGATTATATCAATGCTTCCGATGATCTCAATCTGACATGGCAATACACAGGAGACTATTCATTCCTGAAAGGAAAAGAGGCTTATGAAGATTATAAAAAAGCCAAACAAAAACCGGATGCCATCTTTTGCAGCAACGATGGTATGACTCTCGGTTTCATGCACAGTGCTATCCGCGACGGAGTGCATATACCCAACGATGTTGCCGTAGCCGGTTTCGACGATCTGCCGACCTGTGAGCTTTATACCCCAACGATTACGTCCGTACATACTCCGTATGATCTTCTGGGTAAAAAAACACTGGAATTGATTTTTAACCGGTTTGCCGAAAACAACGAAAGACATCATATAGGCTACACAAGCCTGGTTCCGGTATCATTAAGTGTGAGGGAAAGTTCAACCGAATTATCCAACGTTTTCAGGAATTACTATCCTAATCTCACGTAAGCACTGAAATCCATTTCATTATGTTCACTACCAATCAATCCACATTAAATTATCCCTATCAAAATGCTGATTTAAAGATTTCAGAGCGGATTGAAGATTTGCTGCAGCGGATGTCGGTTTATGAGAAAATCGGCCAGATGACCCAGCTCGATATTACTCTTATCAACACCACCGGCAAGCAAAAAGATGTGATTCTGGATCCTGAAAAAGCACGTGATTTAATCCGGAATCATCATATTGGATCATTTCTTAATGGCGAAGCGGTAAAGCCGGGAACCTGGTATCGATTCATGTCTGAATTAACCCGAATTGCCGTTGAGGAAACAAGGCTTGGCATTCCGGTTATTTATGGGATTGACCACATTCATGGCGCCAGCTATCTTGAAGGAGCAACCATTTTTCCACAGAGCATCAATCTTGGCGCCACCTTCGATCCAAAGCATGCGCATAATGCAGGCTGGGTAACGGCTGCAGAATCGTTTGACATTGGCCACCACTGGATATTTGCCCCGGTGCTCGATCTCGGAGCGAACCCTCTCTGGCCCCGTTTTTGGGAAACTTATGGAGAAGACCCTTATTTGGCATCCCTCATGGGCAGTGCCAATGTTGAAGGGGTGCAAAAGAACGATGATATCCGGCCTTTAAAACAGGCTGCTACAGGCAAGCATTTTCTCGGGTATTCTGATCCCCGCCACGGTTGGGACAGGACACCTGCGCATCTTTCAATGCAGCAAATTCATGAATTCCACAGGCCCTCATTCCAAAAAGCAATTGATGCCGGTTTAAAAACCATCATGACGAACAGCGGGGAGATAAACGGTGTGCCGGTTGTAGCATCACACGATATATTAACGAAGTTGCTTCGTGATGAAATGGGTTTTGAGGGTGTGGTAATTACAGACTGGGATGATATCGGTAAACTGGTAGATCTCCATTATACGGCGGGAAATTATAAAGAAGCCGTTTATTCAGCAGTTCAGGCCGGCATTGATATGAGTATGACACCTGAACACCTCGAGTTCAACAAATCATTGTTGGAATTGGTGGATGAAGGCCGCATAACGGAAGAGCGTATAGATCAGTCCGTTCTAAGAATTCTGAAATTGAAATTTGAGCTGGGTCTGTTCGAAAACCCATTTCCTCGTGATGATCGGTTCCACAGAATAGGACATCCTGAGAACAGGCAAAAAGCGTTTGAAGCAGCCAAAGATTCTATTGTTTTACTGAAAAATGATGGGAACCTGCTGCCAGCCAAACAGTCGAAACGGATAGGTTTGTTTGGCATTTCAGCAAACAGCAAAAGAAATCTGAGCAGTGGCTGGACGATAGCATGGCAGGGCGGCAAAGAGGAACGTTACCCGGTTCACATGCACACAATTTATACGGCTCTCGGGGAAGAATTCCCTGAAACAGAGATAAAACTATTTACCAAAGATGATGTTCCGGACGCGAAAACTATCACCGATTCCGAAAAAAAACGTTTTGTTAACAAATTGAATTCATTTGATTTGTTGATTTTTGCCGGAGGCGAAGAGCCTTATTGTGAGTTTACGGGTAATATTTCCGATTTAAGCCTGCCGAAAGATCAGTTGAATTTGCTGAAACTGATTTCAGGCTCTGAAACTCCGGTAGTGCTGATACTTGTACAGGGACGTCCGCGAATCATTACGGAACTGATTGACGATTTGGATGCCGTTATTCATGCCGGGCTGCCTGGATTTGAGGGAGCAAAAGCTATTGCTGAGGTGATAAGCGGAAAAGTGAATCCAGTTGGCAAACTTCCTTTCTCCTATCCTATGCATCCCAATTACCTGGTGCCGTATAATCACAAAAAAAGCAACCTGTATTCTTTCGATCCTGAAAAAGCCAACAGAATTGTAAAAACAAACGACAGCCCTTCACTTTTTCCATTTGGGCACGGGTTGAGTTACACAACATTTTCATATTCAGAATTGAAACTCAGCTCTGAAGCCATCAGGCAAAACGGCAGCATAAAAGCAACACTGACTGTGACCAATACCGGCAGCCGGGCCGGCACCGAAACAGTTCTTTGGTTTATATCCACTCATGTTGGACGAATTACCAGGCCTGTGAAAGAATTGAAGCATTTCGAAAAGGCACACCTGCATCCGGGCGAGAGTAAAACGGTTGAATGGATGATTACACCTGAAACCCTTTCATACCCGGATGAAAATGGGCGCAAAATAATTGAAAAGCAATCATACAGCCTGATTGTAAATGGGCTGAAACGAGATTTTAAGATGGAATAGTGACCATTATGCAAATAATTTTTTCTAAAAACACAACTAATCCTGAGTTCGAATTGTGGTTCATGAATGTAAAAGTTCCCACTAAAGAGGCTGTGAGAAAATTCCGGTTTAAATAGTGATGACATCAAATTTTTTAGGTATCGAATGGTTTTCAAGAACTCCCCTCCTTGTCACACCGTTTTTTGGTGTGATAGGGAGGGGCCGGGGGTGGGTCCGAAAAAAATCGAACTTAGGTGATCACTAACAAACACCTGAACTATAAATCTGAGCAGAATGAATGCTAAACAATTTTACGTGATCCGTGTTGCGCTGATCGTGGCACTTGGGGGCTTTTTGATGGGTTTTGATGCCTCGGTAATTTCAGGAGTTGTGGGTTTCATCGGCCCTGAGTTTGGCCTTAGCAGCCTGCAGCTTGGCTGGGCAGTTGGTTCACTCACGCTTACCGCCACGCTGGGTATGTTGATTTCGGGGCCGCTGAGCGACAAGATCGGGCGGCGAACCGTCTTAAAAATTGCAGCGGTTCTGTTTGCCGTATCGGCCGTTGGTTCAGCGCTTGCTACCAATTTTACCTTTTTTGTCATTGCCAGAATGCTTGGCGGACTGGGTGTGGGCGCCTCACTTATTGTTGCGCCGATGTACATCGCTGAAATTTCTCCATCAAAAATGAGAGGACGATTGGTCAGTTTCAATCAACTGAATATTGTGATTGGCATATCTGTCGCATTTTTTAGTAACTACCTCATACTTCAATTTGCGCAGTCGGATGCAGCTTTAGCACAAATGCTCAGTTTTAGTGAAAATGAATGGAGATGGATGCTCGGTGTCGAAACCATTCCGGCTGTCTTTTATTTCCTCTGCCTTCTGTTTGTGCCCAAAAGCCCAAGATGGCAAATAATGGCCGGTAATATTGCTGATGCAAAGTTAACAATGACACAGGTTGTGGGAGAAGAAAATGCCCAAAAACAACTTGATGATGTTCTGCAAAGTCTTGAAGCTGACAAAGAGAAAGAGAAAGCAAAGCTGATAGAGATTTTTCATCCCGCAATGAGATTTGTTTTGATTGTTGGTGTCACACTTGCCGTTCTTCAGCAGATTACAGGCATTAACGCGGTATTTTTCTATGCACCAATCATCTTCGAGCAATCAGGTATTGGTACGGATGCTTCCTTTATGCAGGCCATTTTTGTGGGATTGACGAACCTCCTTTTCACAATTTTTGCCATCTTGTTTATTGATAAACTGGGGCGAAGACCATTACTAATTTTTGGCCTGACCGGTATCACGGCTATGATGCTCCTCCTCTCCTGGGGATTCCATACGGCTACTTATGAACTGGACGCTGAGCGGGTGGCGGCAATTGAAGCACCCGTGGACAAAGAACTGCTTGCCGGTATGCAGGGTATCACTTATCCCAATGATGTAGCATTTAAACGTGCAGCGGCAGAAATACTGGGTGCTGATGCAGCGGCGCAGTATGAATCTGAACTCATTACCGCGGCTATCGACATCAATCCAAATCTGATTCTTATTGGCATCCTCGGTTTTGTGGCCTCTTTTGCCATATCCATTGGCCCGATTATGTGGGTGATGTTCTCTGAATTGTTCCCGCTGCGTGTCAGAGGATTAGCTATCGCCTTTGTTGGGGTGATAAACTCGGCCGTTAGTTTCCTGGTGCAGCTTGTATTTCCCTGGGAACTTGCAACATTAGGCAGCAGCATTACATTTTTGATTTACGGCCTGTTTGCCGCTGCAGGATTAATATTTATTATCAAAGTTGTGCCGGAAACAAAAAACAAAACACTCGAAGAGCTCGAAGAAGAGTTGGTGCGAAGTGATGGATAGCAATTTCTGCGTGGATTAATGCCGCTTCACAACTGGCCGGAAAAACTCAACACCTTCCCAGTGAACTTATCCTCTGGGAAGGAACAAAAAAATTAATACCACTCAAACTTAAGGCACCGAAAACTCAGTGTTTCTCCGTGTTTCAGTGGCAATAAAATCACAATCAACTTATTGCCTGGCTATATTTTATGAGGGACTCGTTACTGGCGCAAGCGGGCAACTGTTTCGCAGATTATTACCTTTGGATCACAACTCTTACAGGAACTCCGCTCCGCTTCGTACTCTGTCAGTTAGATTTGGTACTGGATCAAACAGCCTCGATCGTCCATTCTTTTCGTTATTTCATTACGTATTAATTTTGTACATTTAAAGTACGTTAAAAGTATTATTTCACCATTATGGCACGAATTGAAATAGACCAGGATATCCAGCCGCTTTCCGAGTTCCGGAAACATGCAGCGGATTTCATTGACCGCATTAAAAAGCAGAAACGATCTATTGTTTTGACACAGCACGGGAAAAGTGCGGCTGTTTTAGTGGATGTATCTGAGTATCAACGGATGGTTGATAAAATTGACTTGATGGAAGAACTCATCGAAGCAGAGCGGCAAATTGCACGAGGAGAGGTCGTTCCCCATGAAGAAGCCAAAAAGCGGATTAAAGAAAACCTGGGCAAGTGGAAATAGTCTGGACCAATCAGGCATTATACAAACTCAACAAGTTTGTCGACTATATTGCCCAGGATGATGTCGTCACTGCTGAAAAGTGGGCATTAAAACTTATTGAGAAAACCGATCAGCTTATTGAACAACCGGAATCAGGCCGCATTGTACCTGAATATAATGAACCTAATTTGCGTGAACTGATATTTGGCAACTATCGGGTAATCTATCGGATACGTAAAGAAGAAAATATAATCTATATCCAGACCGTGTGGCATGTTCGACAAGATCCTCCAAAGTCGAGTGTGGGATTGTGTTAACAAGCAGCTCAAGCACACGAGTTAGAGGTTCGGGGCTTTAGAAAGGTTTTTGTTTCGCCGTTTAGCCGCCAAACCGGTTATATGTCGGCAATCTCTCGTACAATTTTCACTTCTATAATCTGTTATAATTACGTATAATCTAGACAGACTAGATGAAAATAGAGGTGATTATGATTACTAAATCAAGAAAATGGCAGTTGCAGGAAGCTAAAAACAAATTTAGCGAAGTTGTTCGCAGAGCATCTGAAGAGGGACCTCAAACGGTTACGAAGCATGGAAAAGACAGCGTAGTGGTGCTTTCAGCTGAAGATTATCGAAAATTAGAACAGCCGAAGTCGTCTTTGATTGAGTTTTTTCAAAAATCCCCCCTTGCAAAGGTTGAGATGGATCTAAAACGGGATAAATCTCCATCTCGTCAAGTTGACCTATGAGCTATTTGATTGACACTTGCTGTATATCAGAACTGGTAAAAAAGAAACCAAACCCAGGTGTTGTGAAGTGGTTCGCCAATCAGGATGAACTCTCCATGTATTTAAGCGTCATTACGTTTGGCGAATTGAAAAAAGGAATTGAAAAATTACCCGACTCGAAAAAGAAGAAAGAGCTTAATCGATGGATAAAAGAGGATTTAAGCCGACGGTTCAAAAACCGTGTCCTCAATATCAATATTGAAGTAGTGAATAAATGGGGTGAGATTTTAGCTGATGCAGAAAAAAATGGTAAAACACTTCCTGCAATAGATTCATTAATTGCAGCTACAGCCTTGGTTCATGACCTTTCAGTTGTTACAAGAAATACTCAGGACATGGAGGGTTCAGGAGTTGAAGTAATTAATCCCTGGACCTATGCCCCGAACACATAACAAGTTAAGGCATGGAAGGAAGCTTGCCAGGTTCCATGCCTTAACTTTTTAAATTTGACAGAGCACTTCTTTGTTTACTCCAAAACCACAGCCGTTCCGTATACCAGAATTTCGGCCGCTCCGGTCATGATGTAGCTTGTAGAGAAACGGACATCCACCACGGCGTCGGCGCCTGCTGCCCGGGCCTCCTCCAGCATCCGGTCGATGGCCTGCTCGCGTGCCTCGGCCATCATTTTGGTATAATCCTGCACTTCGCCGCCAATCAGCATTCTGAATGATGCAAGAATATCACGGCCCAGGTGTCTCACCCGGATTGTATTTCCCCTCACAACGCCCAGTGTTTCTACAATGGTTTTTCCTGCAATTTGAGATGATGTTGTAATTTTCATAGCTCTATTTTTAAACATTCTTTGTTGTCAATATTTACGGATTTTTATCAAAAAGTATTCACCTACCGGATTACATCTTTGTAGCGTTCATGCTTGTTCAGATAGAGGCGTTCCCGTATCAGCGATACCAGCAAAATAATGGTTCCGGCCACTGCAGAAACTACCGCCGCCTTAAACCACCAGGCAATTTCCGGATCTGTTAATATATCCGATAGTGCAGCCCAGGCGCCGTAAAACAGCAGCACAAGCGCGCCGATTGTAAAGAGTATCCAGCCGATTCCCCGCTCAATCCGTGTAAAAACTCTTCGGCTGTAGTTGTCCCATAATTCGGGGTTGGGTTCTTTCAGTTTTGCCTTTGAGGTCATCATTTTCAAATTCTTTAGTTGTTGATATTCTTCTGCCAGCTCTGCATCAGAGAGCAGAACTTTTTTAAGTTCTTTTTCTTCATCCGGTGCTATTTCACCGTCAATTGAAGCCATCATCAATTGTCGTATCCGTTCGGCGTTATGAGTGTTCATAGCCCGCCTCCTCCATTTGCTGTTTCAATCGTTTTCGTGCGGTGTATAACCGCGACATAACCGTTCCCACCGGAATATCCAGCAGTTCGGCAATTTCCTTATATGCCAAACCCTGCAAGTCTTTCATCACAATAATTTCCCTGTCTTTCATATCAAGTTCCGAAAGAGCGCGTTCAAGCATCCTGTGCTCCTCCTGCCTGATCAATCCGTCGCCGGGACTATCCACATCGGCAGCCGGTTCAATCCAGCCCGGCAAACTGCTGACCGGGGTTTGCTGCCTTCTTTTATTGTCTCTGGCCCGGTTCAGGCAGAGGCGTTTCAGGATGGTGTAGAACCAGGGATAAAACGGCCGAGTGACATCAATTTTCTTTCTCGCTTTCCACGCCCTGATAAACGTTTCCTGCGAGATGTCTGCGGCTTCATCATGGTCACCCAGCAGAGCCAGCGCATGAAAATAGGCCGGTTTCATCAGCCGGTTCACCAAATCTCCAAAAGCTTTGGAATCGCCGCCAATCACCTGCCTCACAATTTCCGGTTCTATGTGGATTCGGTTATTCATGTTTTTGTTTCTTACTCATCATACACCCGAAAAAGATTTTTATTCGAAATAAATTTCAAAAAATCTCATACCTAAATATCCCAAGTAAGATAAAAATGGGATGTTTGACAACTTTAGAATCGTTGAATTGTAGAATTATCCGTCATCAGACCATTTTTGTGTTTGATTTTTGTCAAGAGCAGCCGTTTTCGTTCCATTTTCG
>SL_3KL_010_SEDDRAFT_10003639_pt1 | contig 14003 bp, 9 predicted proteins | sample SodLakKL_010_SED_2_FD_10381 | JGI IMG/M metagenome (IMG submission 10381)
TTATCAAACGGCGACGGTACCTTTGAAGAGATGCCGCTAACACAAGCCGGTGCCTCCGGCTGGGATGCCAGGTACCGGTTCGAAGTCGGCAATGTAACCGGACAAAACGGAGACGATCTGATATGGAACCGCCATTTTGATATCAATCGCACCTATCTGGGCCTTTCCAACGGAGATGGAACCTTCGGAGACGATAATATCATAAGAGCGGCCCATGGTACCGATAATAACGATCACGGTACTTCCGATGGCTGGCGTACAACCCTCCATCAATTCGTTGTGGCAGATATCAACGGAAACGGCCGGGATGATTTGATATGGTACAGATATGGACAGGAGAACCACCGCGTCTGGATAGCACAATCTACAGGCACTGAGCCCGGAAGTATGTTCGAGCCGTTGTACAATTTCAACCGGAGTGACTGCTGCTGGGACGACTATGAAGTATTGACCGGCAACATTACCGGGAATGCCGGGGCGGACCTGGTGTGGGTAGCGCCTGCGAGGGATATTCCGAGAATTCAGAAGGATCTGTCATCAGGTAGCCCTCTCTCGCTTACGGCAGGCGAACGTCAGGATCTGGACAATATCGAAGGCGCACCCGATTATGTTCTTAGATTGCTGGATGTAAATGGTAATGGCCGTAAGGATTTATTGATGAACCGAATGGGTGCTGTGAACCGAAGTATCATCGGTCTGGGTCGATCAGACGGTAGCTTCGATTTCTCCCGTGTCAGCCAGGATCACCCTGCCGGCGATCAATGGGCGCAGTTCGAAATCCTGGTCGGTGACATCATCGGCGATTCGCGCGAGGATGTGGTATACGTGAATGCCGATGCCACAAATACCGTGTATGTGGGAATTGCACGGGACAGCGCGCAGTAACCGGGATTGAGTAACTGACCGGTATTCTATTTAGTTAAGACAGGAAGGTGCTTCTGGTGATGGGAACATCGCCGGGAGCACCTTTCTTTAATGATATTGTGTGCTTGATGGGAGAAAAACGGCTTGCAAATAAACGGTACGGCTGTGTGCGTCACGAACTAACTGAAGTCTTTCGGCCGCAATCTGCAGATCATTTTTTAGTAAAGATTGTCAACAACCTCGCGAGAAGAACCACACTGACGGTTGTCCAGAAGATCCATGTGCGCGCAGCCACCCTTGGAATAAAACCCTTGGCTCATCAGCCGATTCACAAACAGAATGGCTCAGCACTTCGACAAGGAGCCACAACTGATTGTCGTCTTTCATGAAATCCACGACCTGCACCGAGTTTCCAGTCGACGCGGTTGCAACAACAACTCCACCAGGACGATCACGCAGAGCGGGCTCCGAAGCATCTGTAATATAAGTCAGCCCATTAAACAGCAGTTCTTTCAGCGGATAATACACATTATTCTCAGATCCTCGTACCCATGCAGCGCTGTTGGACAGCCGCACCCTAAACCATGGTTTCTGCTCTTCAAGGACAATCGCCGCTGGTGCCTCGTAATCAAACTCTTCCGTGGGTAAAGCACCCACCCTTGCCCCATCACCTTTATAGACATGTACTCTTAGTCCTTCGCAGCCACCATCATTCGGAAATGTCCAATAGCTGGTAACACGGATTGCGCCTATGGGTTTTTCAGAACCCTTCTCAGCATACAGCGGAATCTCCTCTGGTAAAAAATCGTGACACGGCCCTTCCCCGAATACTTCCGGCAACGTCAGTAACCCAATGACGCGCTCCTGCGCCACAACTGAGGAGACTGATACGAGCAATATTGATATCAATAGCACCAACAGCATATGCAGCTCACCCTGTTTATCTTCGCCCAACTAATTAATAATCTACAGAAAGCTCTTTAAGGAAAATAGCACAGAGGTGCTTGATGTGCCAAAAAATTCGGAACAGGAGAGGAGTTGGTGTTGATTTTGCTGTTTTTTCAAATTGAGGGAGAGGTCCGTTTTGCCATGTAAGGAATCGCCGCATAAATCATCTCAAGTGAATCAGCATCAAGCTGTTGACATAGCAAAAATAATTGATTGACGAAGTTATCCTGCAATTCAACACGGCCATCCAACGTGAAGGATTTGATTCGAGAACTATCTCAGCTTGTTGGCCATGGTCCCGGGCTTGTGGCGCTCGGGTTCTTCTTCTGAGCCAGCTGCCCCAGTCGCACCGGAACGGCCTGAATCCTCATCCACCACGATGGCCTCGAGATTTGCGACGCGACGCTCGAGACGCTCGATCCTGTCCCCGTATTTTTTTCTTTCATCTTCGCCGGATTCCAGCTTTTTCTGCATCTTGTTTTTCGAGCGCGCCTGAACGAGTTCAGTGATACCCCAGACGACGACCGCAACGGTTAGAAACATCCATAGATCCATGATCAAACTCCATTAATATGATTTTACCGGCTCCTGTATCTTCCGGCGAAATATAAGCTTAAGTCAACTGACAGGAAAAACCCATACTGTTTTTACGACTGATTCTTCCCGGAGTTTCAATTAGTTGTCATGGGATCAGTGACGGGTTTCTGACTCGGGCTGGATGTTGAAAAATACGCCCGTTAATAAATCACACTTTCAGCAGGATGCTCATCACCTGTCTCGAAGCAAGTGTGACAGGTATCACGCGGCCGTCTTTTACCTCCAGGTCGCGGACGTGCTTTTCTTCCATAGTGACCTGCACGGAGGAGCGGACCGGGAACCACAGGTACACCCCGCCATCAACCGTGTCTTCGGTGGGGTTGCAGATCCGCAGCACGTAACGATCCCGCGATCCGGTGCGACCATCCTCATCCACAAATACTCCTTCGGCTTTCTTGAGTGCACTGAAAACGAGTTCGCCAGGACGGATATCCAGCAGTGATGTACCGGGAGCGATGTCGCCCTCGGTGCGTCCGCTCTGGAACAGTCGCAAGCCATAGTTGAATCGCATGGCCTGTTCGAATACACCGCCGCTTTCCCAGTTGCCAGCATGCGGATAAAAAGCCAGGCGGAAGGATTGCCAGCCGAGGCATTGAGTACCTTTCATCTCGGAGTAATCCACTTCAGCCGCCAGCGGGATGCGGTATTCGAAGGACCGCAGCAAGGTGATAGCGAGTGTCTGGACCGGACTCGGGCCGACGGCATCCTCCACATCCAGCACCTCATACTCCTTGAGCCCGTCCACCAGCACGGCCGCACCCTCGGTCTTATTGGCCACATCCACAAAGTGATGCATGGGATAGTCGTACATGGGCTGCTCCACCCAATCGGTGCTGTCAATGCGGCGGGTCGGACGCCGGACCACGTCGAACTGTCCCTCACCCCAGGAGTGTTCGGCACCTAAGCCGAGCGGGAACATGACGCGCAGCCGGTGGCTTTCGGCTCGGTTGTCCACGTCGATATGAAACTCGGGCCATGGTGTGCCGGCACGCAGCGTGACGCGGATTTCGACGGGCACGTCGACCGTTTTTACGTCGGTGGCTTGTTCCACTGCCTCACCTCGCTTGGCTCCTCCTCTGCTGTCTGTCGCGACGCTGCTATTTGTCAAGTCACTGCTATCTGAAGCTTCGCTGCTGCCTGTTGCCGCTGTTGCACTGCTTTGTAAATTGTTCCGGGTGGATGCGGTACCGGGTGTTCCGGTGCTTGCGGCATCTGTGTCCCCGTCTCCTGCAGTCTTGCGCGCGTCAAGTGAAACGGGCAGCCGCAGTATGTGCCGGATGGCAAGCGTTGCCTGCAGCGGACCGTTTTCGAGGAGTTCGGTCTCCGCCCGGGTGCCGCGCGTATCCACAAAAGGCCCGATCGGGTCATGTACCCAGGCGTGTCCCGCCTCGCCTTCATCGTACAGCCAGCCCTGATTGCGGAACGTGCGTCCGCGCGCCTTGTCGGTGATGTCGAGCGTACCGTCCGGGTTCACGGAAACGGTTAAAAGATCGGCTTCCAGCTGCCATTGGCCGTTTTTCTGTGTGGCGATCGGGTTTGCCAGCGATGCTGGCTCATTCCCGCTCCCCGGTGTGACAGTACCGGAGGATGCCTGTCCGGTGAAGCCCGGGTCGTTTGCAGGTGTGTCGACGGGTGCGTCTGCAGGTGTGTCGACAGGCGCGTCAGATGAGGAAGCACCGGCCCCATCCACCCGGGAAATCGGCACCACCTTCACGGTCTGGAAGCCCATCGGCGGGACATCCGGAGTCTGCATGTAGATCCGGTAGCGTACCATGTCGAAGTGCTTGGGGCGGTTGATTGGCTGCTCGAGCACCGGCTGCACATTCTCCCGGCTGATGAGCTGGAAGGGGAGCGATCCGCCGTCCGGGCCGGCAAGGCGGATCCCGCCTTTGTCCAGGCTGCGGGGCACGTCCAAAAGGGCCTCGATCACCTCGATGCGCCGGTACTGCGTGGTGTTGACGGCGACCAGGTGGATGCTCTCCGGCTCGTGGCTGCGCAGGTCGATGCGCGTGGCCAGGTGCCGCGCGGCGCAGTCGAACAGCCCGCGCGAAATCTCGACGGACTGCTTGAACCGGTTCATCATGTCCTCGTGGATGGGGTCCAGGCTGCATCCGCCGATGGAATCGTGCGCCGAGTTGAGGATGAGCGGCTCCCAGGCCAGCTCGGGCAGGCGATCGGTGATGTCGAGTCCGGCCATGCCCATCAACGAGTTGAGCGGCTCGGCGTAGTGCTGGATCCAGCGCTCGGCGTCGAAGTTGGCTTGCTTCAGGTACATACGCGCCGAGAGGGCGTATCCGTACAGATTGGCACTGCGATTATCAAATTGCGCACTTCGGCGCTCCCCGGTGACCACCGTAAGCTTCCTGGGGTCCGCCTCTTCGGCCAGCAGCCGGGCGTATTCCTCAAGCGTGCTGTGGCGCACATCGAGTTCCGGAAATTCGCGTCGGATGTCGCGCAGGAGCTGCACGGTCTTGGCATTCGGACCGCTGGAGTCATGCCCCTCCATCCAGATGACATGCCGCGTGGTGAAATCACCGGCCTGGTCGCGGATGATTTTCGCCACCGACGCGCGCAGATTCTCCGGCGTATAGCCGTCCTTGTAACGCGTCATAAAATAGTCCTCGCCAAACTGCTCACGGTCGGCGAAATGGAACGCGTTGCCATCCCCCCATTTGTGCTCAATGTCGGCCGGCTGCTCGCCATGGACGACCGGACGATATATATAGAAGTAGAAATTATAACGCGGCCAGGTGGAGAAGCGCGACGAGAGCGCCCGGGTGCCGTCCGCCCCTTCCCAGATGAACTCCGCGTTGGGGCTGTCCAGCGAATTGATGCCGCGGTAGAACATGATCAGGTCGATCCCGAACTCGCGGTACAGTTGGGGAAGCTGCGAAATCTGTCCCCACGAAAAGGGCGAATAGCCGATTTTTGACACACCGCCGTGCCGCCGGCAAACTTCATGTCCGCGCAACAGATTGCGCACCAGGTTCTCCCCGCCCACCATGTACTCGTCCGGCAGCGTATACCACGGCCCGATCAGCAGCCGGTTTTCACGCACCATCCGCTCAAGCAGTTCCTTTTTGTGCGGCCGCGCCTCCAGGTAATCGCGGACCATCACCGACTGGCTGTCGAGGTGATAGGCGCGGTATTCGGGCTCGGACTCGAGAATGCGCAGCACTTCGTCGAGCATCTCGACCAGCATCTGCCGGTTCCGCTGGAACGGATACCGCCACTCGCGGTCCCAGTGCGTGTTGGATATTACGTGAAAAACGCGGTCTGACATGAAATGATAAAGGTTTTGTGTTTAAGGAAAATCGGGTGGATGCGGCTTGCGGCTGATGGGTCAGGTTTATGGGTAGATGCGGTTGATGCCTAAAGGTTCGATTTTCTGTTGGATGCGTTCTTGCCGCTGCCACGGTTAGGATGCCGGCGATTTGCCGGGCTCAAGCAGGTTCCTCCAGAAACTTGTCCAGAAAGAAGCGGTGATGAAGGAGCACTTCAGGCAGTCCGCCATAGGCCACGACCGATGCCGCATTAAAATCGTGTCCGCCGGTCTCGTGGAACGGCACGGCGACACATCGGCCGATGCCGGCGGCACGGATGGCCACGGTCCCGCTCTGACTGTCTTCGAAACCGATGACCGCGTCAAAATCCTCCGGTGCCACGCCCGCCTGCTGCAGTGCGATAGAGTACAAGTCGCGGAACGGCTTGAGCCGGATCTCACTTGAGTCCGTGGCTGTCACGAACGCGTCATAGCACGCGTCAGGCGAGGAGAACCGGTGCTTCAGCCGCTGTCTGACCTCCTCGCTCACCGGCCAGGATGCTGTTTCCTGACGCAGGATATGGAACACTTCGCTCATTACAACTTCGGCTTCATAACGGATGGAGGATGTGACCAGGGCCAGACGCACGGGGTGATTTCGGAAAAAGCGTCCAAGCCGGGCAAGTGTTTCTTGAGGATCGGGAATGGACTGCTCTTGCGCCGCATCGCCGGCAGCATCACCGGGAGTGGCCTCGTCGCGGCCGGCCGGCATTGATTCCCCCGCATCCGGAGTCGACAGCAATCCGGCAAGCACACCTGCTTCCTCGCCGAGGTCGCCCGAAAGCAGGGCCAGCGTCACCGCCACACCGGGCATGGGCTCAATGAGGGGACGGTCCGCATCCACCCCGGGGATATTGGACAGAAAATCACGGTCACCGGCTTCTATGGCTGCAAGGATTTCATGATAGCGCTGGTAGTAGATATCGATGCAGGCCTGGATCTGGAAGTCGCGGCGCTCCAGTTTGCGGACCAGCGACTCCATTTGGGTCCCGGCAAGGGAGATGCCGCCACCGGGTGAACCCGGATGGCTGGCGTCATTGTCCGGGTTGTTTGAATTGGCGCTAAGCGTATTGTCGTCGGCTCCGAAACTTTCTGCTTCGAGTTGCCGCAGGTTGATCTGGACCTGTCGACGGCGCTGCTCGTCACGGCTGTGCCGGAGGGTCCACTCCGCCGCATTCAGAAATGCCTCGGCAAGGGCGGGGGCGTGGAAACGGGCGCCGTACGCATCCACCAGATACTCGACATGTTTTGTGGTGCTGTTGCCGATGACGTTGGGGTAGTCTCGCTGCGGATCGAGCCCGGGCCAGTCCGTCCCGCCGGGTCCCATGGCCTTGCGCACGGCGTGCACGAGCGAGTGCAGGCACAGGGTTTCGGTCGTGGTGGTGGTGCCATCCATATCCATCACAGCCGCCACCGGAGGTTTGTCGAAACCGGTCAGCGGCGCAGCGATCGGGCATACCTCGAAGGGGGGGTAGACATAGGACGGATTTGGGATGCGCACGAACAGCTCCGAGATCCCGCTGGTGAGTCCGGCCGCCTCTTTTTTGTCAATGATTTTTATGGCCATGCGAGGGGTGGTTGCAGTGTGGTTAAAACGAGGCAAAAGTTACGAAAAATCGATGATTGAGTCATCCGGTATCACGCCGGAGACGGTATTCCCTGTCTTGCCGGATTTTTGGGTGTTGGTGTTTGAGTTTGAAGCGCGAAAAGGTAAATTAACGCACAAAATAGACGAATCGGAAGGAATCGACCTGCAAATCAGAGATCGTCAAAAAGACAGAGCATGAAATCCGAGCAAGTCAAATCAGGGAACAGCGGTGCCGGTCCGGCAAATGGAAGGGCGCTGGGTCTGGATGCGTTGCGCGGTATCGCCATTTTGACCATGGTGCTGTCGGGCATCATCCCGTTCGGCGAGTTGCCGGCGTGGATGTACCACGCGCAGGTGCCACCGCCAGACCATGTATTTGATCCGGAGGTGCGCGGCATCACCTGGGTGGACCTGGTTTTCCCGTTTTTCCTGTTCAGCATGGGTGTGGCGATTCCGCTGGCATTTACGCGGCGGATGGATGCGGGCGTGGGCCGAACGGAACTGCTCATCAAGGTGGCCGAACGCGGCTTCCTGTTGGCGTTTTTCGCGATTTTTCTTCACCATGTGCGTCCGTTTGTGTTGCAGCCGTCCGACCAGGAAACGTGGGTGTGGTGGGTGGCTATTGCAGGCGCGCTGATCCTGTTTCCGATCTATACGCGTCTTCCGGCCACATGGTCCCGGTCCGTCCGATGGGGCATCCGGGGTGCGGGGTTTGCGGCAGCGGCGGTGCTGTTGTCGCAGCTAACGTATCCGGACGAAAGCGGGTTTTCGCTGTACCGGAGCGACATCATCCTGATCGTGCTGACCAATATGGCTGTATTCACCTCGCTCATCTGGATGGTTGCCCGGCATCGGACCGATTGGCGTCTGGGCGTTCTGGTGTTCCTGGCGGCGTGCATACTGGCCGCCCGAGAACCGGGCTGGGTGGCCGCGTTCTGGGGAGAGTCGCCGCTGCCCTGGCTGTTCCGCTTTGACTATCTGAAGTATTTGTTCATCCTAATCCCCGCCACCATGGTTGGCGACCAGCTGGCCGCAGCCATGAAACAGGGACTGCCCTCGGTGCTGCCGGACCGGTCGCTGCGCGGCGCCACCCGGTACCATGCCACCGCCGTGGCGGGCGTCGCCATCATGATCATCCTGCTGGCGGGACTGCTCAGCCGCCAGGTCTTCCTGACCACGGCGCTCACGGCGGCCATCATGGCGGCCACGCTCTGGCTTTTCCGGAGCCCCGAGACCGGCAACGACCGGCTGTTACGGTCCATACTGCTGTGGGGCGCTTTCTGGCTGATGCTCGGACTGGTGCTTGAACCGTTCGAGGGCGGCATCCGCAAGGATCATTCCACGTTCAGCTACTACTTCGTCACCACGGGCACGGCCATCTGGCTGCTGGCGTCGCTGATGATCTGGATCGATCTCTTCCGTGGCGCCCGGTGGTTTTCCCTTCTGGTGGATAACGGCCAGAACCCGATGATCGCCTATGCCGGAATGCAGAACTTTGTGCTTCCGGTGCTCACACTCACCGGCGTCCACGGCTGGCTGCTGTCGGTCACCGGGGATCCGTGGATCGGGGTAGTGCGCGCGGTCGGGTATACGGTGCTGCTGGCGCTGCTGGTGGGCTGGCTGACGCGCCGCCGGATCTTTTGGCGATCGTGACTGGTCAGGCGGTGCGACGCTGGGGCACCGGCCCCATCCACCCGAAAAAAAACCTGACAAAACCATGATTCAAAAAAGGTATCGCATTCATTTGAGGCGCCGTCAAAACCCTTGAAAAAACTTTGATAACAATGGCGTATTGCATTATTTTCCCTTCTGTCAGGCCTTCAGGTAGCCTTATTGGCAATCAAGGCTGTACCGGCAAGCGGCCACACGCGGCCACACGTAATAACTGAGGCAATAACACAGGGAACAATTTAGGCAATCACACAGGGAATCATAGTGACCATCATGCATCCATCCATCCTGAAATCTCTCTGCGCCATTGCGTTTCTGGGAGTGTTCGCATCCTGCGCAGAAATCAGAACCCCACCCGACCGGCAGGAACTGCGCGGCGTATGGATTACGAATATCGATTCCGAGGTGATGTTCGACCGGGCCAAAACGGCTGAGGCCATGCAGTTCCTGTCCGACCGCGGGTTCAACATCGTTTTTCCGGTGGTCTGGAACGGTGGCTACACGCTCTATCCGAGCGAGGTGATGGTCCGCTATTTCGGTGAGGAATACCGTATCGATCCGCGCTTCGAGGGGCGCGACCCGCTGCGCGATATCATCTTTGAGGCCCGCAAGCACGGAATAGAAGTGATGCCGTGGTTCGAGTATGGCTTCGCCAGTTCGCACGACAAGGGCGGCGGACACATCCTGGAGGCCTATCCCCACTGGGCCGCAAAAGACAGCTCCGGCAGCCTGCTCACCAAAAATAAATTTGAATGGATGAACGCCTTCCACCACGAAGTGCAGGAGTTCATTCTGGAGCTGGTTACCGAGGTGATTGAGAACTACGATATTGACGGCATCCAGGGCGACGACCGTCTGCCAGCACTGCCGGCGGAGGGTGGTTATTCCGACTATACCCGCAACCTGTACAGGCTGGAGTTCGGGGAGGAACCGCCTCTGGATCCGCGCGAGGAGCCGTTCCTGCAATGGAAAGCCGACCTGCTCAGCGATTTCGGCGAGCAGCTCTACGAACTGGTCAAATACTACGATCCGGAACTGATGGTCTCCCTCTCGCCGAGTATCTATGACTGGTCCAGGGACGAGTATCTGCAGGACTGGACCGAGTGGGTGCGCCGCGGCACGCTCGACCTGTTGCATCCCCAGGTCTACCGTTACGACATTGATGCCTACCTGTCTGAGCTGGAGCGCCAGCAGGAGTTTTTCCTGGAAGCCGATGCCAGCCGCCATCCCGAAACCGGACGCGATCATCCGATCTTCCACGCGCCGGGCGTGCTCATCAAGGTGGGCCAGAACTACAACGGTCCGGCCTACGTCCGGCAGGCCCTGGAGCGCCACCATGAGCTGGGGCTGCACGGCGAGGTCTACTTTTTCTACGAAGGGCTGCACGAGGAAAACGAAAACCTCGGCGACAGCATTTACGCCTTCCATTACCATAAGCCGGCATTTTTGCCGCACCGCGACTATCATCGCCGAAAGCCGGGCTATCTGCTAGCACACGGTTACGCCGACACCACTTCGCGCGGCGACTGGCGCGAGACGGAGCACACCGGCGCACTCGACAACCGCATTCTGGTCTCCGAAGACCGGGACGCATACAACCGTCTGCGCCTGTTCGTCTCCGACGCCGGACACTACGATATCCTCGTCCATATCCCCCACGCCAATCCGCCGCAGGGAACCGTTATCTACACACTGGAACTTGACGACGAAACGCATGAGTTCCGGGTGGATGCGACCTCATACCATGAAGGCGGCTGGTATCTGCTGGATACGGTCCCGTTCCGGCACGGCGAGCGGTTCCACATGACCATTGCCGGATCCGGTGAAACGGAGGATCCGGTCTGGTTTGACGCGCTCATGCTGCAACGCAACCATCACTGGTCGCTGCAATGAAAATCACACGACCCTGAGCAACCAACCCTGAGCAGCCAATAAGTTTCAAAATAATCCAAAATAAGCCTGAATGAGCCGGGATAATCCAAAACAAACCGTGATGATTCGAGACGAATTGGAAGGATCCCGGGTTGACAGCCGATGTGAGCATAGCCGGACTAAAATCGCCACCGGTTGTTTCCATAATAAATTCAACACCATGCAATTACGAAGTTTACAATCACAGCGCAACTCAAGCCTCTTCGCACATGTTGGACGGCGTGCGGCATTTCTATTCCTTGTCTGCGGAATGCTCGTATTCTGCGGCATGATCATATCAGGTACGGCAAAGGCCGGCAGTAATCAGGCGTATGGCCTGGAGACCGATGGTCCCGGCAATCAGGTGGCCGGAACCTACGCCGAAGAGGTGCGCGGAGTATGGATCACCAATGTCGATTCCGATGTCATGTTCGACCGGCGGAAACTGGAGCAGGCGATGGACTATCTGGCAGAACAGGGAATCAACGTCGTGTTCCCGGTGGTCTGGAACCGTGGATTCACGCTCCATCCCAGTGCGGTGATGGACAGCATTTTTGGAATTCCGCAGCAATCCACGTTTCGCAATCAGGACCGGGATCCCCTGCGCGAGGTGATCACAGAGGGCCATCGTGCCGGTTTGGAGGTCATCCCCTGGTTTGAGTACGGATTTGCCGGTGCCTTTGGCGGAAGCAACTTCATCTTTCAGAGAAAACCTGAATGGGCGGCGCGCAACTCGGAGGGGCGTATCGCTTCCCGGGGTGGTTTTCTGTGGCTTAACGGATTTGATCCGGAGGTACAGGAATTCATGCTCTCCCTCATCCGGGAAGTGATGGAAAATTACGATGTGGACGGGGTGCAGGGTGACGACCGGCTGCCCGCGTTGCCCAACAATGCCGGATATGATGACTACACCGTGCAGCGCTACAAGGATGAGCACGACGGAGCCGAGCCCCCCGGTGAAAACAACGCAGCGTTCATTCAGTGGCGGTCCGACATCCTCACCGAATTCGGCGGCGATCTTTACGAGATGGTCAAGGAGTACGATGAGAACCTGATCGTCTCCATGTCGCCGAGCATCTGGCCCTGGTCGCGCGACAACTATCTGCAGGACTGGCCCGCGTGGCTGGAAGCGGGGCAGGTGGATATCATCCATCCGCAGGCTTACCGGTACAACCTCAGCGATTATCAGCTCCTGGTCCGGCAGATGATGGGCACCTTACCGGGTTCCACGGGAGGATATGTTCCGCATGACCACAGGCACCGGCTTTCTCCCGGCGTGCTTTCCGGTGTAGGCGGGAACCTGAACCCCCCATCCATGCTGATCGACAAGGTGGCGTACAACCGCGAGTTCGGGATCCAGGGCGAGGTGTACTTCTTTTACGAAACCCTTCGGGAACGCAACAATCACGCGCTGGACAGCATTGCAGCCATTTACTACCAGGAGCCGGCCACCATGCCGGGTCGCGACGGTCAGTTTCGCCGGGTGCCCGGAATCGTGTCACACAACGACAACCCGGCCCATGAATTCAGCGGATCATGGAACTTCGACGAGACCTCCGAGGGATCGCAGATGGGATCGCATTACGCCGTTGCCGGCTCCGATGCATCCGTATCCTACAGCTTCGATGTGCCAGCCGATGCACATTATCGCGTCTATGCCTACATTCCGTACGGCATTGACGGGAATCCGGAAGTGTCAGTGACGGTGCAGGGCAGCAATGGCGAGCCGCAGGCGGCGCAGCTGGATCAGAGCGCCGGTAACCTGCACAAGCGCGGCTGGACACCCATCGGGCAGGTCTATCTGGAGCAGGGGATGCAGACTGTAGTTCAGCTGGATGCTTCTGAATCGGGTGGTGACAATCCGGTGTATGCCGACGCGGTGATGCTTATCCTGAACCGCAAGCTTTCTCCGGATGTCGTTCTTGCCCGTGAAGTGAGCGCCGGGGACCAAACCGCATCCAACCGGTTGCCGGAACGTGTGCGTCTTGATCAGAACTACCCCAACCCGTTCAATCCGTCGACATCCATCCGTTTTGAGTTGCCGGAGAGCAGCGTGGTGACCCTGGAGGTGTTTGATTTGCTGGGAAGGAACGTGGCCACGCTCATTGATGCCGGGCAATACACTGCCGGAAGTCATTCGGTGGTATTTGACGGTTCGCGGCTGGCCTCCGGTGTTTATATCTACCGTTTGCATACGGGAGCGGGGGCCGTCAGCAAAACCATGTCACTGGTGAAATGAATCGGATTTTTTCCCACATTTGTTTGCACGGTGGGAATGTTCGCATCCGACGACCCGCCGGATACCTGTCGGGCGAGATATCATCGCGTATTTAATGTAAAATTCTGAGGAGGTCCTGTGCATACCATTGATTTTATCGTCATCGCACTGTACATGCTGGCGCTGGTCGTAATCGGCCTTATTGCCAAAAACAAGGCCGGAGCCAGCGCAAACAGCTATTTCCTCGGCAACCGGAAAATGTCCTGGTGGATGCTGGGGTCTTCCGGAATGGCCTCGAATCTGGACGTTTCAGGTACGCTGATCATCGTGGCGTTCATCTACGCAATCGGGATCCAGGGCCTGTTCATTGAGATCCGCGGCGGGGTGGTGCTGATCATGGCCTTCCTGATGGTGTTCATGGGCAAGTGGAACCGCCGCGCGCAGGTGATGACCGTGGCGGAGTGGATGAAACTGCGTTTTGGCACCGGTCCGCAGGGCAACATGGCGCGCCTGCTCAGCGCCATCGCCAACATCGCCTTTGCCGTGGCTACCATCACCTACTTTGCGCAGGGCGCAGGCATTTTCCTTGGCAGCATTCTGGATATCGATCCGCGTCTGGCTTCGGTGATGATGATTTTTGTCGCATCCATTTACACGGTGGCCAGCGGGCTTTACGGGGTGATCTACACCGACGTGTTCCAGGGTTTCCTGATTTTCTTCGCCATTATCTATGTCTGCATCATGGCGTTCGTCCAGTTTGACCTGCCCGAGGAGTTTCTGGTTTCGGTGCCGCTGCTGGACGGGACCTTCCAGTCGCTGAGCGTGAGCCGGGACAGTTGGGCGCAGGTGATGCCAAGCTGGTCGATGGATCTGCCGGGCGAGTA
>SL_3KL_010_SEDDRAFT_10003640_pt1 | contig 14001 bp, 13 predicted proteins | sample SodLakKL_010_SED_2_FD_10381 | JGI IMG/M metagenome (IMG submission 10381)
ATGGATGTCAAAGAAAAAATTAAAGATTGGGCCGGAGAACTGGGGTTTGATCGCGTCCGTATAGCGAAAGCCGGTCGTCTGGACGAAGAGGCTGAAAAACTCAGAGAGTGGCTCGATTTGGGCTACCACGGAGAGATGAAGTATATGGAAAACCACTTTGAGAAAAGAGTGGATCCCGGGAAACTGGTTCCGGGAGCTAAATCTGTGATTGTGCTCAGTTACAATTACTACACGGATAAAGAACCAAAGGATCCACAGGCACCCAAAGTTTCCATTTACGCCTACGGCAGAGACTATCACCTGGTAATTCGTAAAAAGCTCAACGAGCTGATGGAGAAAATAAAAGACCATTTTATCGGTGCCGAGGGCAGGGGGTTTGTAGATTCAGCGCCTGTGATGGAAAGGGATTGGGCGGCCCGATCCGGACTGGGATGGAAGGGGAAGCACACTTTGCTCATCCATCCTCAAAGGGGCAGTTATTTTTTTCTCGCCTGCTTGATTACGAATCTGGAGTTAGAAGCCGATGCTCCAATTAAAGACTACTGCGGAACCTGCACTAAGTGTATAGACGCCTGTCCTACGGACGCCATCGACTCAAAGGGATACTTACTTGATGCGCGCAAATGTATTTCTTACCTGACCATAGAGTTGAAAAGTGAAGAAATACCCGGTGAATTTGAAGGAAAAATGGAAGACCGAATGTTTGGTTGCGATATTTGTCAGGAGGTTTGCCCGTGGAATAAGTTCTCAGAGCCCCACAGTGAGCCCGCTTTTGAACCCCATCCGGATCTCCTGGAAATGAAGCGATCAGACTGGGAGGATTTGGACAGTGAGAAATTTAATGAATTGTTCAGAAAGTCAGCGGTGAAAAGGACCAAATTCAAAGGGTTGAAACGCAATATTGATTTTTTGAATCAATAAAATCAAATCGTTTCCATGTTTTTCCGGCTGTGCACTCAAAAAAATCCACTTTTTGTGCCGTCAGCTCATTTTGGTTCGGTTTTTGATTCTCTATGTAAGTGGGGCATACCCGATGAAAATAAGGTCGTGGCCACCCACAATTTCGAAATGTTTGAATTTACAAGGACGCGAGTGTCCGTGTTAAAATGAGGTTATGTTAAAAAAATGGATGATCCCTGTATGGTCGGTGACTTTGCTGATGGTTTTTTTGCAATGCGGGGAGGGAGAGCGACAAACTGAAACGGAAGATCCGATTTCACAACATGCCCGGGAGTTCAGCCCCGATGAACGCTCTGCTTATTTGAAGTCCGGGGGTGAGCTTACAGCTGCTGTATTCAATTTATTGAGTGGAGAGTTGATGACGGCCATGGGAGAAAAGGGATTTGAGGGTGCACTGGAATACTGCAATTTGAATGCTTTGAGTCTAACCGACTCTGTTGCTGAATTGCACGGAGCGAGGGTCGCAAGGCTGGCGGAAAGGTACAGAAATCCGGAAAATGCCCTGGTAGACTCTTTGGATATGGAGGTGTATAAAAAGTACCTCCAGATGTCCGGTGATCGGTTGGATGAAAGCAGTAAAATATACCGAACTGCGGACAACAGCGTGCTCTATTACAGGCCCATAGTCCTTCAGGGCCAATGCGTGGTCTGTCACGGGCCAAAGTCCACCATCGGTGAGGATCACTACGAAAGCATAAAGAGTATTTACCCCGAAGACAAAGCCATTGGGTTTAAACCGGGTGATTTAAGGGGTATGTGGCGAGTAGAATGGGTAGAGTAAAGAATCTATAGTGGCTTGCTGGATGGGTAGCCAGAATACGAATTATTTGTACCTTTATTCTTTGTAAGCCTGTAAACTCGGTGTGTTAAAAATACAGTCCGGGCGATAAAAGAAAAATCAGTTAGGGGTTAAAACTATTTCCATTGATAAATTCTCTGTTTAAAAACACCTATGTCTTTTTACTCACAGCCATTTTGTTTGTGGGGGTGACCATCTATTTCTTTGCCGATGTGGTGACCTATGTTTTGGTATCTTTTGTCCTATCGCTGATTGGGCAACCCATCATGAATTTTTTTTTGAAAAAACTTCGATTGTCCAAGTTTAGGTACGGCTCGCAGGTCAGTGCAGTACTCACGCTTATTATATTCTTTTTGTTTATTTTGCTTATGTTGGTTACGGTGATTCCGGTAATGCTTCAACAGGCCATCTCGATTGGGGAAGTTAATTTTCAGGCCATTGCCAATGCACTGGAGGCCCCACTCGCCGAATATATTGAGCGAATGGAGCGGCTGGGATTGACGATCGTAGAGAAATCTCCTTCTGAAATTATAGAGCAGAACCTCAATCAAATTGCGCAACCGGCTGATATTAGCTATTACCTGACCTCACTGGTAAGTGTGGCGACCAATATCTTTATTGCTACCTTCGCCATTTTGTTTATCACTTTCTTTTTCCTGCAGGATCAGGGGCTTTTTATAAGTTTTATACTGGCACTGGTCCCCGACCAGTATGTAGATCAGGTGAAAAATGTACTGAGCGATACCACCTTTTTGCTGAGGAGATACTTTGCAGGTATTCTGGTTCAGATATCGATTATTACCCTTTACCTCACGGTATTGTTGAGTATTTTTGGCATTGAAAATGCCCTGCTTATTGCCTTTTTTGCTGCTGTGATCAACTTGATACCCTATATCGGACCGATCATAGGAGCGATGTTTGGGGTTTTTCTGACTATTTCTGCCAATGTAGATATTGAGTTTTATACCGAAATGCTCCCATTAATCATAAAAATTCTCCTCATATTCGCGAGTATGCAGTTGCTCGATAACATGATTCTGCAGCCCTATATTTTTTCTACTTCTGTCCTGGCTCATCCACTGGAAATCTTCCTGGTGATCTTCATAGCGGGGAAAATTGGTGGAATTTTAGGGATGATTTTGGCCATACCTGCTTATACCGTGATTCGTGTAATCGCAAGAAACTTCCTCAGTGAGTTTAAAATAGTTAAAAAAATGAATATTGGAATTGAGAGGAGGTCCAGAAGGTTAAAAAGTTAAAACTCTGTCTGTCGCAGAAACAAAAGTAAATCTATGAGAGAAGCCAAAGACAAGCACTTTTTAAATAAACCCATTTACGAGGGAGGAAGAGAGGCGCTTCACCAATTCGTTACGGAACAGCTCAAGTACCCCAAAGAAGCTTTAGAGAATAAAATTGAGGGGGTCGTCGTGGTGAGATACACCATCAATAAAGACGGGAAGGTTATTAAAACCAAGGTTAAAACGGGTTTGGGTTACGGTTGTGATGAAGAGGCTCAACGAGTGGTAAAGCTCCTGAAATTTGTCGTGCCTAAAAACAGAAAATTAAAGGTGTTGTTTCACCGCACCATTCAAATCCGGTTTACCCTTCCCAAAAAGAAACCCGCTTCGGGGAAATCAATAGGAGTGGTTTACACTCCGACCAAAAAGGCCACCACAGAGGATAAAAAAGAAAGTGAGAATTATGGGTATACCATTGAATATTGATTTAATTTTAGCCCCCAATTACCGGACTTCAAAGTAAAAAATTTATGTTTAACTACAACCCCCCGGGTCTGAATACCTCCCCAGAGGAGCGCAAATACCTCTGGATACTCGAACTCATTTGGTGGCTCATTTCACTGGTTTTGCTCGCAGCAGTTATGTATCCCATATTGAGTGAAGTGGAGAAATACCCTTTTGCAGGACTGAATATGGTGATAATTCTTTTGTTTTTTCACTACTTCCGACACGTGGCTTTTCTAAAGTATTCCGCATTGAGGATGTTTTTCTGGAGCAAGTTTTTCCTGGCGTTGATAACCGTCCCCCTCTTGTTTGTAATTGTCGGCCAGTTCGGTTACTTTCAGACTTTTATGGACGAACACAGCATGTCGGAAATTATGCCCGATCTATCGTACAACCAACAAGTTTCTCTCAACCGATTTATTAAAATTCAAATGGTATTTTTCTTTACTGCGGCCGTCATATCCGGAGGTCTATTTGTCCTCAGAATGATGGTGTCGATGTGGAGACAAGTCAATGAAAAAGGTTTTTAAATGGATAATGCTATGGATAAAACACCGCAAGATTTTCACGAGTACAGAAGTCGCATGAACGACCGCATATTGTCTCATCCCAATAAGCTGATGAAGCGATTCTTCAATCTGGATTCTTCCGCCTATGAAAGCGGGGCTCTGGATAAAAAAACCAAGGAATTGCTCGGTTTGGTTGCGTCGCTGGTGCTGAGGTGCGACGACTGTGTGAAGTATCATTTAGAGGGTTGTCGCGACGCCGGATTGAAGGAAGAAGAACTCTTTGAAGTACTGGGTATTGCCAATCTGGTGGGCGGATCGATTTGCATCCCTCATACGCGACGCGCCGTGGAATACTGGGATGCCCTCCAAGAGTAACTTTTCGTGAATTTACTGAAAAAACCGGAAAACAATAGCCGCCGGGCTACAATTCCACAAAGTCGATGTCGAGCTCTTTGGCCGCTTTTTTCATCGGATCTTCCAGGTCGATAAACAGACTGTTGTTGTCATCAGTGCCGACGAGATTGCCCTGTGTTATGACGGGTAATATAGATTTCTTTTCGGTCACTAAATTCCTGAGATCCGATTTGACTTTCTCATCAGAAGGTCCCGTGCGATGATAATCCTCTTCGACCCAAAACAAATCCCTGGCATCGACCCAACTCCAGTCATCGAGCTTGAGAAGTGAGGTTGCAATTCTGCTGCCCATCAGTAACTGTATGGTTTGCATAATATCTCTAATCTTCTCTTCGCTGTCCTGTGGCCCGTCATCGAGCAGCCAGTCAATTTCTACCAGGTAATCGTTGATGTGGGTAAGCAATTCATCGTCATCGGGACTCAATCCTTTGACTACGCGTTGGTAATGTTTTTTGATCTCGTCAAATATTTTCCGGGGTTCGGGCTTTCCTTCGATGAAGACAGACAGCAACTCGTCAAACATATTTTCTTCCAGACTCGTCCCGGTGAAAAAGATAAGCCGGTAGTTGTCGTCTTCCTTGATCCGCGTTTTAATGTTGTGTTTGCGGTTGATCATCTCGTTCAGGCCCCGGTAGCTGGGCAACCACAGTATTTTTGAATTCATTTTTTTAATTTTTTGCTTGCATAATCTGAATACATAAACGCCAACTTGCCCGCTTCGCGGTTCTCTCGTTGTATTTCACAGCTATTGGCCGTGTCATACGTATTCAGCATATTGATTTGGGTAAAATGGCTTAGCGTATTCTCCCGGAACAATGACATTTATTTAAAATGCTGCGCAAAAATAGCGGTAGTTCGAATCCGAAACAATATTTAATGTGTGATTCTGATGTTAATTTTAGCCCTCGAAGTCTACGTTCAGCCGAATATCAGCACCCTGGCAGAGTTGACTGATGGGGCAATTGGTTTTTGCAGCTTCAGCAATTTCGGTGAATTTATTTTCGGGAATCCCTTTAATACGGGCCTTCAGATTCAGATCTATTTGCTGAATGGCAAATCCTCCGTCCACCTTATTGAGGTGTACCACAGCCGTTGTATTGAGTTCATCGGGGCGGTGATCCTTTTTTTCCAATTCTACAGCCAGAGCCATGTTGAAGCAACCCGCATGTGCTGCAGCGATCAATTCTTCGGGATTGGTGCCCTTTTGCCCCTCTTCAAATCGGCCTTTAAAAGAGTAGGGTTGATTGTCAAATACCTGGCTTTGAGGAGTAGTCAGTGTTCCTTTTCCGTTAATTCCCGGACCCTTCCAGGTCGATATGGCTGATCTTTTCATTGTTCTGTGTTTTTTGGTTTCTATTAAAACCACTGATCCGGTATAAAGTTGAATGAAAACCATTCAATCGCGGAGATTTTTTTTAGGCCGAAAAAGTCCGGCAACGGGCAGGGATTTACAAGCTCCTCGTTAGAAATCAAACCCGGGTAGGTATTCACCGGTTCCGCTTTCAGGCATATCCGGGAATTCAGGAGGAGCCACTTCTTCCTCTGACCACTGGTCTGAAAAATAGGGTAGAGCGTCAAAACTCTCTTGTAGTTTTTCCATGGCCCGCTTTCTCAGGTCGTCTGTTTGAGTGAAAAGTGCCTGGACTTCAGACGTGCTGGTTCGGTAATCAAAGGCAGAGGTATGACCGGTGAGCAGGTAGTGTAAATTAAAAAAGCCACTCTTTCTGGCGGGAATGAAATGCAGCCGGTCGTTCCGTCCTCTGATCCGCTCTGCCAATACCTGTCCGGCATTTAAACGAATGCCGTAGCGAATTTGGTGGTCGAGGGTGTGCGCCCCTGCCACCGTCAAGTTCATGGCATTGCTCTGTATAAACATACCGGGCAGATATATGGTACCGTCTCTCATCCACAATACATTGGTCACTTTACTGAATCGAATTCTTTTTAAAATATCCTCGTTTATAAAAGTGGAAAAATCCTGTAGAAGTGGAAATTCATTTAGAACGCCCTCATTGAACTCTATGGCTGCTACCATTTCCGAGTTTCGCTCATCAAGGCCACCATCGGTTATCCAAAGCAAATAGCCCCAAATATGACCTTGTAAATGCCCCTCAATGTGGTGCGACAGAATGAAATCCTGATCGAAGTGATCCCATTGCTCCAGTACCTGGTCAACCGCCATGTCGGTGGCGCTCATCCGGAAACTGAGGTGGGGGGTGGATCCAAAAGAAAAATGGCCGTCCAAATCCAGTTTGCCGCCCGCGTGGAGCCCCGTTGCCGAAAGTATCCCTCCCTGATCGGTGATGGCAACTATGCCATTGATGTCATAAAGCGAGGCATTTTTCCAAAGAAGTGTATCGGTGTGCAGCTGAATGTGGATCGGTGGAAAAAAATTGGAGGCACCCTCTTTTTCAGAAGGGGCTTTTTCCTGCTCTTCTTTTTGAAAAAAGGCTACAATCTCCGTCAATTCCACCAAATTGCCCCTTACGTTCAGATCGATTTTTTCATCGCTATCCCCCCTGGTTTTTTTATTGAATAAAAAGGCGGGATCGGGGCCAAACAGACTGAGTTTGCCGGAAGATCCAAAGGCCTCAAATTGCACGTCCTCCAAAGTCGTATTTTCATCGGGAATGAATTGACCCCGGCCGGAAATCACTGTCATGGGGTGATCGTTCCACAAAAAGGAACAGTCCGAAAATCTGAAACGGCCGTCGAGAACCAATTCTTCTATTTTGTTTTCCTCTTTGATTTTTCCACGGATGTTCATATCCTCCAAATGGAGAAAACCCTCGCGAAAATGAAACGCGGTGTCGGAATGCAGAAATTGATTGAGTTGAGGAATGGGAATCAAACCATTGGTTTTAAAGGAGAACCCCCCCTTTCCCCAGTCCTCCATTTCACCCACTGTCGTAAGCGGACTCCCATCGACTTCGGCTGTTAAATGAGGAATGCTGAATCGAATGGTGGAAGTGGGGGACTGCACGAGTAAAAACCGACCGTTGATCTCTTCGATGGACGTAGAAGACCCCGCCATCAATCGGCCTCTCTTCAAATGGATCTCGAGATTCACGGTAGGTGGTTCCAGATGATTCTCCTCCCTGCTCACTGAAAAACGAGCATCCGCAATTCCCGCAGCATTCTGAATGTACGGTTGTTGACTGAGGTCTTGGGGCAGCATATCCATTAGGGTGTTGACCCGGGTGGGGAAAAGCTCTCCCGAGAATCGGTACTGACGGTTGTTGCCGTTGAACCATCCCTCGGCGCGGCCGGTTGCTTCATCGCACTTCCATTGTAGGTCGGGAATTTCCAGCTGATCAGAGTTTAAGTCGTAATGAACTTGACCGGTGAGGCCGACCTCTTTGTTTTTCATAAAATTCCGTCCCGATATTTTGAGGTAATCCGCGACCAGAGAACCCTCGACATCGAGTTTCAGGAGGCCCGAAGCAATTCCGCCGCTCAAACTCAGAGCGGGGAGATAGGTTTTGTACACCTGCTGACTGCGCTTCAGATCGATCACCACTTCCATGTCTTCCAATTCCAGTTTCCGGAGCAGTAGATTCAAGTCACTGTGATCCTGTCCATCGCTTTCACCAAAGATATCGTAATTAAAACTCCCGTCTTCTTGCTCTATGATGTATATATTTCCACCGCTCAATTCTACGCTCTTTAATTCGTACTCGCGGCGCATGAGGGCGCGCAAATCCAACCTCAGGTCTAACTTTTCTGCGTAAATGAAAGGCAACCCATCCCTGCCTCTGAGGTAGACATCCTTCAGTCTCGCCCTGACAAAGGGGAACTGAGAAATCAGTGAAAGTTCAAAATCTCCGTGGGTAAAGTGGGTGTCGATCTGCTCATTTACCGCCGTTGAAATGGATTGCTTGATGTTGTCGCGTTGAAAATGCAGGTACAGATAGGCGAGCAATACCAATAGAAGTAGTGCAGAGGAAAGCGCGATGAGAATTTTTGTAATTTTTGCTTGCATTTTGTTCGGTAGACCCTCTTGAAACCATTTTGCGTATTGCCTATCCAATCAAACGACTGCTGCGGTATTTTTATTTCTGATTGTCAGTTAGTCCGCCGGAGAAACGCGCAGCTTTTACCACCTCATAAACAAGCTCTCTGGCTTTTATTTGGTGTTAGTTGGCTTTCCCAATATAATTGGGAGACTTGTCCCTCATCGGAATTGTCGTAGTCAACTCCAATTAAATTTGGAGAAACAAAAGCAAAAAAGAAAGGAAGAAACATAAGAAATTAAAAAAGTCACAATAAATGTCAATTCAAAAGTAAATTTTAAGGATTGATGTGTCCACCCCCCCCGTTTCTATTACAAATTGCTAAAACATACAATATCTTCGGCAATAGGTAAAAACTATCCTCAATGTACCTATTCCTCAACAGACCCTTCATTAACCATGGCTACACCTGCGGAAAATTTCACCTTCCTTTTTGATCTTGAATTTTTCGCTAATTTTCATGACAAAAGGGTTTTCGGAGGGCACTCATTGATTAGATTTTTTGAAATGAAATCAGGTATTACATATTTAGTATTCGTTTTCTCTTTTTTTGATTAGGTTCACGTTAATCGATCTGTTACTTTTTAAATTAGTAGTGATTGTCGTCCGGTGACCTATGTTACCTCAATCTAAGACAAAAATTGCTCAATAAAATAATATTCATCAGGTGCCTTAAGTATGTTATTTTTATTTAATATAATTTAGAAATCCCGAACAAGCATTATCTTCTTTGAAGCTATACTCCCATCCACTCCTTTAAACAAAAGGAAATGCAATCCAGGTGCATGGTTTTTATCAAAAGAAAATGTTTCTTTATTGGCATCGCTTTCCAATTGCTGAGACATAATACTCCTACCCAATTTATCAACCACAGTTATCGAAACAAACTGGCCCTTAGGCCAAGTCGTAGTAAATGCATTTGCTGTTGGGTTTGGAAAAACCTTTATTTGATTAATTGTTACATCCTCATCTTTGATATATCTATTTTGGTTTGATGTAAAGTTATGCCATACCCAGTTTACTTCTTGGTTTTCAGGGTTATAACTAATAATGAATGTTGCATGGGGATTATCAATTTCACTTTGATTGGTGGTGTCATAAGAAGTAAAACCATAATTTACCAACTCCCCAACTAAATTATTGGTGCTGTCCTTAAATGAAGTTGCAAGCTGACATTCAAAGAAGGAATCAATGGAAGTATACCAAACATACATAAAATCAGATACATTGTCTGGATTTTTAAGTTGCCCACCTTCACTTTCTAATGGCTCACCTGCAACAATAACCTGACTAGTACCCCCAAAGGTAGATAATACTAAACAGTTAATAAGTTCATTTGTGGAAATAAAGCATCTATTAATCCATACACAAACACTTGCTACGCAACCATCCTGACTTTCTATGTGGATACAATAATAACCTGGATGCAAATCCCCCAATGTCCAATTGTAATCTGAGACAGGTCCAGTATGAATTATTGATGAATTTCTGGTCACCGTAATGATAAAAGGTGCATTACCCAACAGGGGGTTAATATTCACTTCGATTGATCCAGTATAGCTTGGTGGAAAAGCATCAAATGCGGTAACTGAAACATCTTGGGCATTTAGATTGATTCCTAAAAGAACAGCTAATATTATAAATGTAGTTTTCATTTTTGATTGTTTTAGTTTTTTATTCAATAATGTCTTTCCAACATTTTAAAAATTGGTGTGTCCGGGTCTTCTGCGTTTGCCCTCATGAATTCTATCAGCAAATCAGGTTCATTTAAATCCCTCAAGAACATTCTGTGAGCCAAAACAAACTGAAGTCTTCTATCAAAATCAGGGATATTCTTACTCCATTCTAAATCTCCCCAATATTTGATCATAAATGGAATTAACATCCAATTATGGTTAAGAGAAATTCTATTTCTATCTGCATAACCAGGTATTTTATCCCTATACAATGCATACAACCCCGTACTTGCCTCACCAAAATATGGCCCGAAGGCTATAAAATCAAAATCTAAATCTGAAAAATATAAGCTCATATTGTTTTCAAAAATATACTCAATATCTCTCAAGTCATTAGAAGTAGCGAATAGAGTGATGGCTTTTTCTCTAGTAGCTCGCGTCTGATCTTCAGCCTCAACTATATCTTTTAATTCCTGATAAATACTTCTGATAGAGTCCTGCATGGCAGCCAACCTCCCTTCCAGTATTAACACATCTAAACTAATGGTATCATTGGCTCTTCTCACTTCCCTTGTTCTGAGAGCCTCATACCGGGGACTCAAAAAGAAAAAATCACTTCGCTTATTTCCCAAATCCATGATAGTTAGAATGACCTCACTTCTTTTCTCTTCCGATTCCTGTAAGGTAGGATGATTCCTCAAAGCGCTTACCAACTCATTTAGTATCTCTTTTATAAATTCGGTTTGTTCTTGACTACTATTTGCAAATTCTTTCAAATCAGCAACCATTGTTTCACGGTTTATTTCACCATCCTCCGAGATGTACTGGGCGTTAGAAGGTATTGAAAAAACGAAGAGAAACAAAAGAAAAAATAGGTATCGCATATCTTTTAGTGATTTAAATTATTTAAATGGAGATTGAAATTAAATTCATGTGTCTTGTTCGTTGAATAAAAGGTATGCCAATTGAGAAATAACTCATCAAAATTCTCTGTTTCTGTTATCTCTATTTTATGGTTAGAAAATGGAAGTTCATAAACTGAATCTTCAACTGGGATATCATCAATTTCGATTTCCTCTCCAATTTCTGTGAAACAATTTCCGTTTTCATCAGCAATAAAACGAGTTAAAAAGATAGCTTTTTTATCTCCTTCGTTATTAAAGATAGCAGCATTGTACCACGAAACAGTATAGGAATGGTCCATTTGAGTAATCTGATATTCTATGGGATAGTAATTGTGGTCGTCTGGAATTTGGTTAACCCTAATATGGTTTAATGCGTATGGAGCAGTATTTACTTCAAGCATAAATTCACTATCTTTAGCTGAATATCTTCCATAGCTCCATGCTATTTTTTCAGATGCTCTGCTGCCAATTAATTCTCCACCACTTACGCCTGGGGGATTAAAATAATTTTCAGGAGTATAACTGGGAGCTAACCTTACCCACTCTAAAAAGTTGCTTTTATCATTACTATAGCCCCAAAACACAGGAAACGCATTTCCCATTAAAAATTCTTGATTTATAACGACCCCCGGTGCATCCCATGTGAAAAACATCCCATCTGAATTAATTTCATCTATACAATTGGTTGATGAATCATCATTAGGCAACTCATTATTTTTTGGAACAGGTGTTTTCTCAAAGGGAAATGGTGTTACCGTTTGATTAAACTTACAATCATGTCCGGAGGGAAGATCTAAATCTAATCGCCAATTATTGGTGTGACGTTGTCTAGTTCCATCAATTCGAATTAGATGAGAAGAGTTTGCAGGCACTAATTGCCATTGGAATAATATTCTCGCCTTCTGTTGATGTATATTTTGAGGAGGACCACCAGGAATAGCCAAAAATCTAGCTGGTTTTCCTAAACCGAAATAGGTACCCTCCTCAGCATCATAATTTCCTTCTAAAAGATTTTTTATACAACCAAATTCACTTACTAACTGCATATCAATTTGTTGGAAATTTTCATGGTACACCTCTTCAAGTTCAACCCAAACGGCGGTTGCACTTACCTTGTCGGTCTCTCCGGCAAATTCAGCTTCCAATACGATATCTCTAGTTGTAGAACTAGGGTTAAGTGCTTCAATGTAAAGTGTCAATGGCAAATTATTGGCATCTACAGTCAAAGGGAGTGAAACTTCTGTTCCTGAAAGTTTAACAGGAGAGGACCATAATTTAATGCTATTGCCGGAAATCTTTCTCAAAGTTACATCACCACTGAGATTTAAACTTGGATCTCGAGGGCGAATAACTAGTTTCATCAAATCTATTTCATTCCGTCCTAAAGCATTTTGGGTAATATTGGTCTCCTGATAATCAGGGATACCATTCCCATTAGTATCATTTAAGTTGGCTAAACAAACTGCCCCAACAGAATATTTCTCTGCTTCGCTTTTTGGTATTCCGCTCCCTCCCCATGACGTTGAGGTTTGCCAATCAAAAAAAGCATCGTAAATATCGAGTACTATGTCGCACTGAAAGGTAGTCTCAACTGACTTTGTTCGTTGTTGACTATAGACTGAAAATGCCGTAAAATTTAATAGAAAAGTGAGAATAACTAAGGTTCTTAATTCATGCCTGAATGCCTGAATGCCTGAATGCCTGAATGCCTGAATGCCTGAATGCCTGAATGCCTGAATTCATTGTTTGACTTGATTTATTTTAAAGCAAAGTAAGGGAAAAGTTTACACATCTCAAATTAGTTGCAATTATTTTTTTAAAAAATAGGTTTTCCTTCAAGATGTTTCCCAGAAAAATAGTTTTAAAATATCTGGATCAATTTTTTGAGCTAGATGCCTCTTCTAATCGGAATAAATGTATCAAATGAAGGAGTAGATAAATTTGATGAATTTAGATTAACTGCTACAAGAACTACGATTTTTACAAACATTTTAATTTTTTTTTATTCCAAATTGTCTCAGTGTCTACTTTTTGATTAGATTTTAACCCAATGGAACTGAACTAAAAAATTGTCTAAAATACGAGTCCAAAACTCTGGTGTATTTCTGGAGTACCAATTGTTCTGCTTCTTCTTGTGTTCCTCCAAATTATGCAGAGGAATATTGTATCAATAATAATTTTGAGTTTTTTGTGATAGCCAATTACTAGGATTATAATAAAATGGCCATAAATTACGATTTAGTTCGCCCGATTTTTGGTATAGATGCAGAGGACTACAGAACCAATTTAACCAAGAGGTATTTGAAAAAAATTAGAGAGGATCTGCTTGATCGGGAACGGTTAAAGGATGAGTACTCCAGATTTCTTTTGTTTCGGGCTGATAGCCTTTACAGTCATAGACATAGGTGTGTCGCCCAAAATAAATTCCCTTTGAGATGGTGTAATCAAGTTGAACCTAAAGCGAGTCAATTTTTTTTGGGTGGATTCACTCTTATTCTTTTTTCCCTCACACCCACCCGTCAAAAAGGAAACGGCAATTACCCGTCTTGTTGATCTCTTATACCGGTCTTTTTGCCTGTATCTATTGGCAAAAAACCGCTTGCGTTGGTGGTTTCGCTTTCCTTTTTTTCCAACCGGCTGTACTCTTTGGAGGCCTGGGTGGAAGTGAGGGTTAATTGAACCAACTGGCTGATCAATTCGCGGAAGTTGTCATTCAAACCGTTCAGCAGTAATTGCATTCCGATCTTCTGATCGGGGAAATATATGGAGGCCGTGTGGTATCCGTCGATTTGTCCGATTTGACCATAGGCCGTTTTTCCATTGAACTCCATGGAAATCAGTCCCATGCTATACCCCATTTGTCCTTCCGTCAACCATTTCAGAGAGGACTCGAGAAGGAGTTCTCCCGAAAAAAGTGCGTGCATGAAGGCGTTTAAATCTCTGCCGGTGGAATACAAACCTCCGGCTGTAAAAGCAATGGCTC
>SL_3KL_010_SEDDRAFT_10003641_pt1 | contig 14001 bp, 10 predicted proteins | sample SodLakKL_010_SED_2_FD_10381 | JGI IMG/M metagenome (IMG submission 10381)
AATCTTCTGTGCGTGAATACCTGAAAGTGCTCCATTCCTCCTTCAGGAACTGGTTAATTCTGACCATGCTCCCCTCTTTTGATGCTTTCAGTTCTTCTTCAAGAATCCCGTTAAAGTCCTTTTCAGACTGTTTTATTTCCTCAGGGGTATAAACACCTTCCTCAACGAGCTTTTTACTGTAGATATCCCTTGCATTTGGGTGCTTGCTGATCTGTTTGTAAAGAAGGGGCTGCGTAAAACGGGGTTCATCACCTTCGTTATGCCCAAATCTCCGGTAGCCAAGAATATCGATAAATACGTCGGAATGAAATTTCTGGCGGTACTCCATTGCCAGCTTTATTGTATAAATAAGCGCTTCTACATCGTCGCCGTTGACATGAAAAACAGGTGATTTGGTCACTTTTGCAACATCTGTGCAATAGGTGCTTGAGCGGGCATCCAGATAGTTGGTGGTGAAACCGACCTGATTATTCAGGACCAGGTGAATGGTACCGCCTGTTTTGTACCCGTTTAATTGTGACATCTGTATCACTTCATAAACAATACCCTGACCGGCGATTGCAGAGTCTCCGTGTATCAGTATCGGCGCAAGTCTGTTGAAATCACCTCCATAGCTATAATCAATCTTGGCTCTTGCAATTCCGAGTACAACCGGGTCGACAGCTTCAAGGTGAGAGGGATTGGGAACAAGGTTGAGCTTTACCTTTTTCCCTATATGTGTATTAATAGTGTTATTGTGCCCAAGATGGTACTTGACATCTCCTAGTGCAATCTCATCGTTGTATTGTTTGCCGTTAAATTCGTCAAATATGTCACGGTATGATTTTTTCATAATATTAGCCAGCACATTCAGCCTTCCACGGTGTGCCATCCCTATCACAAATTCTTCAATTCCAAGTGTTGCGCCTTTTTCTATAACCGCATCCATAGCCGGTATAAGTGTTTCGTTACCCTCAAGCGAAAATCTCTTCTGGCCAACGAATTTCCGGTGTATGAACTGCTCAAATCCTGCTGCAAGCATAAGATGATGGTATATGTCCTTTTTTTCATCTACAGAAAAATCAGGTGTGTTCCTGACCGGTTCCATTTTTCCTGTCAGCCAGTTTATAATTTCGGGAACCCTGATGAACATGTATTCAGCACCGACTGACTGGCAATAGGTCTGCTGCAGGTGTGCTACTATCTCACTAAGAGTGGCAGGTCCAATTCCAATTCTTGTGCCCGCCTGGAATACCGTGTCCATATCCTCTTCTGTGAGACCGAAATTCTCAATGTCGAGCGTTGGGGTGTACTGTCTCCTGGTGCGCACCGGGTTGGTCTTTGTAAAAAGGTGCCCGCGCAGCCGGTATCCTTCTATGAGCGATATAACCCTGAACTCCTTGTCAAATGCCTCATCGCATGGAACAGGAGGTGAGCCTTTGCGGCCGGCGAATTCGAATCCTTCGAAGAAGCTCTTCCAGCTTGGGTCAACAAGTGAGGGGTCTTTCCGGTACTCTGCGTAAAGCGACTCTATATAAGCGCTGTCTGCACTTCCGAGATAGGAATGTTTGTCCATTTATTTTTGCTTAACTTTTAAAGTGATAATAGCCTTCATCCATTGTATCCGAAAATCTTGTTCTTTTTGATATATTCTGCGGCAAACTCCGGCACGAACTCCTCCCATCCTTTTATATTATTCTGTATCATCTCCAGGATTATTGAGGAGTCAATATGGAGCCAATTCATTTCTGCGGATCTGACATCGATTATCTTTTTATTTTCACACAGGAAATTATAAAGATGCCTGAGATCTGAAGACAGCTCTATATCTTTTGAAATAAACAGTTTTCCGGTTGATTTGTTGAGTGACGGGTACACATATAGCTTCATATTACCGGTGAACAGCTTTCCGAAAGCCTCAAGAATACCCCCCCTGAGGTGGGTATAGTATTTCTTGTCCCATACATTTATGAACGTTGGAATTCCTATAACAACCCTGAGCTTGCCAAGCCTGAATTTTGAGAAATAAGAGACAAGTTTGTAGTATTCCCTGAAATTGGATATCATCACATTCTGCCCCAATCCGTTAAGGAGGTTTACTCTTTCGAGGAAGTCGGTTTCGTCAAAAACCCCCTCGTGCAAAAGATTGTTGAGTGTTATCTCGCAAAGCGCCATTGTATTCTCTTTTTTGTAATCTTCATCTCTGCGAAATATGTCAAAACACTTTTGCAGCATGTCATATCCCAGGTTGGTGATTGGTCTGAAATTTCCGCGAAAAGCAAGCAGGTTTTTCCTGTAAAGCATGTCGGACGGCTGCTGGACATTGCCCTTGCTGTCGAAAATAGTTGCACTGGTCATCCGGTTTTTTACAAGCTGGACGCCCAGCAGCCTGTTATCCACATAGCTCAGGTCGTTGCCGCTCATCCTCACCATGTTTATCTCTACCCTGTTGGTGTCAAGGTTGTCCATCAGTGATTGAAGAAAAACATTTGGCCTCTCGGCAAAATGATAGCAGGCATATACAAGGTTCACGCCAAGCGCCCCCAGAGTATATTGCTGGAGCAGCGTGTCATTTTCCAGAAGGCTGACATGCATCATGACCTGGTTGGGGTTTGTACCCGGATGAAGCTGGAACCTGACACCGAGCCACCCATGGGCATCGTTGTCCTTTGCATAGTTCAGGGTAACTACCGTATCTGCAAATACAAAAAAGCGGGTACCAGGTTTGGCTGATGGCTGGAGTGTGTTTACCAGGTCTTTATATTCTATTTCGAGCATCTTGTCCAGCCTGTTCTCAGATACATAACGGCCACTTTTTCCGTAATTGTAAAGGTGGTCGCTGAAGGTTTTGTCATATGCAGATATCGACTTAGCTACTGTACCTGAGGCGCCACCTGCCTGGAAGAATGCGCGGGCAACCTCCTGTCCCCCTCCTATCTCCGCAAGAGTTCCATAAATTGTTGCATCCAGGTTCAGACTTAGCGCCTTGTTCTTTATACTTAATATCTGTCTTTCCATAGCAAGCCTTTTAAGAGCATCACCGGCAAAACAAAGTTAATTAAACAATTTTAAGCTACATTCTGAATCAGGCAATTAAATTCCGGAGTGATATAACGGGGGAATAACATTCTGGTTTATTACTTTTGCAGTCCGGGTAATGCTCCTGCAGGGGCGAATCAATCGCACCGGTAATAGATGCTGTAATTAATAAACCAATGAATGCAAAACACGCGAGTTTGTTTTTAGACAAGTTCAGAGCTATACCATTTTCTCCTGCAAAATGGCCTTTTTTTTACGGCTGGGTCATAATTTTTGCAGGTATAGCCGGAATCATAATGAGTATCCCGGGGCAGACCATTGGTGTATCTGTTTTTACCGACCACCTTATCGGGGCACTTGAAATAAGCAGGGTGAACCTTAGCACGGCCTATATGGTCGGTACGATAGTCAGTGGGTTCTGTATTCCATGGGCCGGGAGAATGTATGACAGGTACGGTGTAAGGCCGGTAGCTATGACTTCCGGTTTCCTGCTGGGGTTAACGCTGCTGTACCTTTCCAATATAGCGGGAGTTGCAGGCTTTTTTTCTGGCTTGATGTCATTTGTCCGCCCCCAGGTACTGATTTTTGCCCTCATGACATCCGGCTTTTTTTTGTTGCGGTTTCTCGGTCAGGGGGTTCTGACCATGGTGTCAAGAAATATGGTGATGAAGTGGTTTGAAAAGAGGCGTGGATTTGCCAATGCCATCCTGGGCATAACCATATCGTTCGGCTTTTCATATTCTCCCCAGGCTATGGATATGCTTATCCAGAACTATTCATGGCAGCAGGCCTGGGAAATTACCGGAATTGTAGCGTGTGTGGGTTTTGTATTTTTTGCATTTGTATTTTTTCGCGATAATCCGGTGAAATACGGTCTGGTTCCTGACGGGAGGATAATTGTAAGGAAAAAAGAAGATTCCGGCCTTACCCCGCTCAGGGATTACACCCTTAAGGAGGCCAAAGCCACATATTCATTCTGGATATTCAACCTTTCACTTGCACTGCAGGCACTGTATGTGACCGCATTTACTTTTCATGTGGTATCGATATTCGCTGTGAACGGCTATGATCAGAGGGCGGCCATTACAATATTCCTGCCTGCCTCTGTTGTTGCTGTTTCATTTCATTTTTTCGGCAGCTGGTTGAGTGATTACCTGAAGCTGAAGTATTTCCTGTTGTTCCAGGTGTCAGGGATGCTGATCAGCATGGCTGCTCTTATGCTGCTGGATGTCTCGCCTCTTTTCCGGTGGATAATGATTTTCGGAAACGGAATAATGAACGGCATGTTCGGTGTGTTGTCGGCGGTAACCTGGCCAAGGCTATTCGGGGTAAGGCATCTGGGTGCAATTTCAGGATATGCCATGAGTTATACGGTTATAGGAAGTGCGATCGGTCCCTTTATTTACAGCCTTTCATACAGGGTAACCGGACAGTATGATATTGCCACGGCGCTCTGCATCGTTGCAGCTCTTGTGCTTTTTTTCCTCGGCTTCAGGGCCGAAGATGTGAACCGTGAAACTTGACCTGTTGCAATTTGCCTGTCCCCTTGAAAATTGTTTTTTTTACTATTTTTATTGTATATTGGGAATAATTCCTGTTACAATAAATAAACTAATGATTTTATAACCCAAAAACCTTAACCCCGTTATGATTAAGATTAGTATTCTGTTAATTGTAATGCTGGCAGCTTTCATCGATACATCTGATTGCCAGCCCCGGCCATCCCTTTATCCCGGTGCGGTGAGTGCCGTGGCAGGGGAAGAAACCGGATATATGGCAGGCAAGGAGTATTCGATAAGTGTATATTATACGAACGACAGTTATGCCCGTGTGAGGGCATTTTATGTAAATGAAAACGGAGAACCCCGCAAGGAGCAGGATGACGGGGATCGCGGGAGAGGTGCATATTTTTCATATTACCGGCGCATGCCTGATGATATAAGCGTCAGCATTTCAGAAAGGCAGGGAAGGTCAAGAGTGCCTTCGCGTATTTTTAACAATCTCAACGGACTTGCAATTCAGGGAGTGATACCTGAATCCCGTGTCAATGAGATAAAAGAGAAATATAGTTATCTTGAGCGCTGCTATTTCAGAAGTACGAAGGATGAGACCGGAGGACTTGAATCGGCCGATGAGAAGATATACAGGAGGTATGAGGAGAAGCTGGGTGTTGGAATGAGGCAGCCGGCAAGCACCGATGAAATTATGGAGAAGGCACAGGAGCTATTCAACCAGGGACGTATGCAGGAAGGTATGGAGCTTATGAAAAAACTGCAGGAAGAACAGCTCGAGGGTGCAAAACTTGCCACCAGTCCCCGAGCAGCCGAAATGTGGCTGGAATGCCTGGAGGAGCTTGCTGCCGATGCCTATGATGTTGCTATAGCGATTCTGTTATAAGCATTTTTTAAACCCCCAGCATCAACATTTTGCCTGCCCGGCAGTCTTATCAGCACTAAAGCCGGTCAAGTTAAATTTGTATTGACAGTGAGATTTTATTATGAATTGATATGGTGCGGATAATCATTCAGTCCAGTTCTATACTGGTTTTGGTGCTGGCACTCCTGTCTGCGGGATGCAGTCCGGGTCCCTCAAGGAAAGAGGTATCGGATAACCTTCAGGCAAATATTAGTTTATTGCAAAATGAACCACCTGTTATAGAGGGCAGTCTTGTTTATAACCCCACCCTGGTAACAATGCTCTATCAAAAGGGGGAAAGGTACCTATCGCCCAGATGGGACAGCCGTGAAAATATAGAGCAGATGATAGCTGCAATCCGTAATTCAGGCAGTGAAGGGCTGAACCCTGAAGATTATCATCTCTCTGCAATTGAAGAGCTTGCCGGCAATATAGGTTACAGTGACGCAGTTTCTGCCCCGGATATTGCCAGGCTTGAAATTTTGCTTACAGATGCATTGTTACTTTTGTCAGCTCATCTTTCGCGAGGAAAGATCAATTCAGAATCTATCGATCCGCAGTGGAAAGCTGCCAGGAGAACTCTCCGTGTCAACCTTGAGGAATTTGTTGACAGCATCCTGAGTAATGGAAGGATAGCTGAAAGCCTGACTTACCTTACACCCCGGCACAATGAATACCATAACCTGAGGAAGGCACTTGAGAAATACAGGGTTATTGAGGATAACGGTGGCTGGGAGTTATTCCTTACCACAATGGCCAAAATCGAGGAGGGAATGGCAGATCCCGATATTGCCAGGCTGAGAAAAAGACTTTCAGTAACGCAGGGGCCGATTGAGCCTGATACACCTGAGAGAAATCTTTTTGACAGGACACTGCGCGACCATGTTGTCCTTTTCCAGAGGCGGAACGGACTTACACCTGACGGTATTGTTGGCAGGGCAACAGTCGAAGCTTTGAATATTACCGTTCAGGAGAGGATAGCTGCAATAGAGGCAAACCTTGAAAGGTGGAGATGGCTGAGTGAGGACCTTGGCAGACGTTATATCCGGGTAAATATAGCAAACTATGATTTGCATGTAATTGAAGAGGGGGAGGTTGTTTTTTCTTCAGAGGCAATCGTGGGACGACCCTACCGCCGAACACCGGTGTTCAGTTCGCTTATGACCTTTTTGGTGTTTAACCCTGACTGGATAGTACCTCCCGGCATCCTGCACAATGACGTTATACCGGCGGTTATCCGGAATCCCGGTTACCTCGCCGATAATAACATGTCGGTTCTGCGGGGCGACGGAACTGAAGTAGATCCGGCGTCGATTGACTGGAGAAGTTTTTCGGCTTCAGGATTTCCCTATCGTATAAGGCAGGCACCGGGACGGACCAATGCACTGGGCCGCGTTAAATTCATGTTTCCCAACCAGTATAATGTTTATATACACGATACCCCGGCCCGGAATCTCTTTGTTCACACCGACAGGTCTTTCAGTTCCGGATGCATACGCATAGACAGGCCCCTGGAGCTGGCTGAATACCTGCTGAAAGATAATCCCGCCTGGAACTCTTCACGTATCAGGGAGGTTACAGGCAAGGGCGCTGAGCTGAGGGTCAATATTCCCGATCCAATCAGGGTGCATATTCTTTATATGACAGCATGGGCTACTGATGACGGCACGGTCTATTTCAGGAGAGACGTATATGACAGAGACCGCCTGCTGATATCTGCACTGCGGGAGCCGTCACCTGGCACCAGCCTGTAAAAAGGAAGCCTTTTAATTAATAATGTCTGCTCAAGGCAGGAATTATAAAGTCTTTCTGTGAGATATGCCATTTCATACATCGCAGCGGATGGTTCAAACATGTCAGATTTACTTAAGTATTCATTGTCAGGATAATGAATATACAGACATGACCGGCCCGACAGCATCCTGATAATTCTCTGGTGTCCGTCAACAGGTATCGCAGGACAGCCGAAGCTTCTTCCAAGCCTTCCGTATATTCTTATATAGTCATTACTGACATATTCTGCACTGTGCATTACGATGGTCCTGAAACGGGCATTATTGTTTATTCCATACTCAACACCATCAAGGTACAACGATTTACCGTGACGGCCATAATATATATCCCCGGTGATATAGAAGCCAAGACTGCTTTTATGGGAAGACGGGATATTTGAAAATTGCCTGGCAAACTCTTCTCCGCTGTTTCGCCCGTGAGATACAAGGCTGGTGTGCACTAGCTTCATTTCCGGCATGTATATGATCCACATCCGTTTGCTGTTTGACGAAAGAGAAAAATCTATTATCGTAAGCAGTTCATTATTTATCTTCCCGGAGGCTTTAAGGTTGAAATATCCTGTAACTGCCCTGGAAAAGGCATCATAACCGGGAAGTACCGCAGATCCCCGGAGGTGATCGTAGAGGGAGGCAAGATGCTCTTCCAGCATTCCAATGCTGCCTTTATCTGGTATCATTTGATACTTGTGGTTGTTCACAGGGGTAAAACTTACCGGTATCAAAAGCAATGCAACCGCGAGCAGCATAGTATATTTTCCGGGCATGTGGAGGAATATTATGGATGCAATATTAAGAAATACCTGCTAACTTGTGATATATTTGATTCTTCAAATGGCAATTTTTCATTTGTACGTACAAATAACAACAATGTTCCACTATAAATTTTTATTAACATGGCAAGGGAAATAGAATGTGGTCCGTCAAATGCAGTTTACGGACTTGGCTTTATTGGTGCTGCTGTCTTTTATATAGCCCAGGCAACTTCATTCTGGGCGGGAGTGTTAGGTTTTCTGAAGGCGTTGGTATGGCCGGCCTTTCTGGTATATGAACTATTCAAGTTTATGGCAGGGACGTAAATTTATTGGGCCTTGCCTTTACCGGGCAATCAGTTGAAACGGTATGCCGCCCTTTCCATCTCGCCCAGATTCCTGAACCTTACCGGGGGGTTAAGGTATTGTTCCAGGAATTTATAGATTTTAAACCTTATTTCACGTCCCCGGGCGTGGTCCATCCTGTCGAACGAGTGCCCACCCGGTATGTCCTCATAGATCCTGTATTCAAATTTTTTGCCTTCAGCTTTGAGTGCATTGATCAGGTTCTGTACCTCGAGTACATGAACATCTTCGTCGTTGGTGTTCGTGTGTATCAGTAGGGGGGTTGCGAGCTTGTGAGCGTGATAAACCGGTGAGCGCCGGCGGTATTCATCAATATTCTCATGCACCATCGCCCCGATATGATAGTCGGCCGAAAAAAAGTCCTCGTAGGCAGGTCTTTTGTAACCCATACGGGCCACAAGGTCGCTCACGGGAACTCCGGCAAATGCACAGGCATACTCACCAGGATGATCGAAGATATTCATCAGCGCTATCATGCCGCCATGGCTCCAGCCTACTATACCTACCCGGTTTTCATCTACTATGCTGTAATTCTCGATCATGTACTTCCTGCTGATGTTCACATCGGCATTCTCCAATCCCCCGTAATCAATCAGCTCATAGGTCAGCCTTCCGTAACCTGTGCTGCCCCTGTATTCGGGAGCCACCACAATATACTGCTGGGCCATCATCTCGCGTATAATATGGGTGTAGTAGGTGTTGAAGTCCCCGTGAACACCTCCGTGCGGGAGCACAATCAGTGGATATTTACCCGACGGATCGATGTCTTTTGGTATGAACACATATGACCAGAACTTGATGGGGTTTGTCCCTGCCAGGGTTGTTGACCTGTCTGCATGTGCCGGTGGTTCGCCTGCAAGGAAAACCTTGTCGATATGGGCAACATCTCCAACTCTCTTGAACCACAGCACATCGTCTATCTTTTTCTCAAGCACGTCGAGCCTGTGCCTCAGGTTATAGAAATGTCCGTCAACCCCCTGCATTATCTCATCTTTTAAATTTTCCTGGGCACTCAGGGCAGTGGCCATAAGCATGATAAGCATGCCTGTTATTATTCTTTTATATCCGGTGAAAGATTCCATGATATTTTAAAGTTTGGTTTGACTATCTTAAATTGGGTATTCTCTTGTTGTACGGGGCGGGCCGGGCCCGTCAGACTGCTGGCCGCGGTTCTGTCAGAGGCCATGATCATCCGGTGGAAAACTCTCTTCTGTATACAGCTTCTTCATAACGGTGATCTTTCGGGGGTCATCCAGCAGCGACACATCAGAAAACATCATTATGCCTGATGCAGGCGGCCTCGATCCCTCAATCATTACCTGCCTGAACTCCTCAGGGGTAATTACGCCCGGGTTGTTATGGGCCTGAACTATTGGCCAGATAAGCGGTGAACCCTTTTCAGCAGCGCCGGTCGTGCTACCCAGCCATTGAACATACTCGCCTACCCATTCGGCCGGCCTGTCCTTCATCATATGGAACAGCATTGGAGAAAGGACATCAACCCGCTGCGCCAGTGAGCGCACATCAATACCAAGTATGCGGTATAGCGCCGAATTATAGTCTGCCGGATACCACGAACAGTAATAAACACCGAGCAGTGTACCGGGACTGAGCTCCCTTACTATATCACCCATATCATCGACCCAATTATTTATGACGCTGTTTCGCCATCTTCTCCATTCGGTTTCAGCATTGGCAAGGATCCATTCTGCTTTTGCGGGGATATCTTCGAGTGTGAGTTTTAATCCCGAGCTTTCCTGGAACTGTTCAGTGCAGTTATCGCAAAAGCAGGTTTCAGGCAGAATCGGGTCAGGAGTCTCAAACTGTGCATGCCAGTGGAGGTAATCGAGAAAGATGCCGTCAACATCGAATTCTGTCAGTATATCCCTGAGCTGTGCCGCGCGGTGCTCCCTGAATCCGGGGTTGGTAGGGCATACCCCCATAAACCAGTCCGCTGCCGGCGACTTTTCGCCCTGTTCATCTATCGGCCATGCTTCAGGATGGTTTTCAACATAGTTCCTTCCCAGAAGGGTCGGGAACTCCACAAAGACCATGCACCCCTGCTCCCTGGCAGCATCATGGAACTCCCTGTTGAGGGAAATGCTTCTTACAAAAACTGCATTCATTCCAAGTGAGTCAAATGAATAACCTGCTTCAAGCAATGAGCCGGGGTTACCGTATATCCCTTTGATGAATGGCAGCCTGTCGTTCTCTTCCACGTAAGTGGTACATGAGAAAAGGGCATACAAAGAGATGGTTGCGGCAATTATCCCTGTTGGTTTCAGCTTTGTCATAATCGTTATAGTTAGGAGTGAATAGGTGCAATATAGCAATTAAGGAGAGGGAAAGCAAAAATCTGAGGTAATGCCGGTATGTCGCAGCAGGGGTCAGGCGGTTCTTTTAAGGAACCTTTTTCCCGATATATTCATTGCGATTGAACCAAGCGGGGCCGTTATTATTATTGAAAGAACAGCCATTGTTAGTATCAGCTCTCCTGCCGGTACGCCAAGGGTAAGAGGAATCGACCCAAGGGCTGCCTGCACTGTGGCTTTGGGGCTGTATGCCATGATGCAGAATGCCTTTTCTCCAGGGGTCAGCCTGGTTTTATACAGGGAGATCAACACTCCCAGCGACCTGACTGCCAGTCCGCCGAAAATAACAGCAACACCAGCCAGTCCGGCCTGCCCTGCCAGCATATAATTAACCTCTGCACCCACCAGGAAAAAGAGCAGTATCTCAGCAAATACCCATATTTTGCTGAACCGTGCCGACAGCTCCATACCCAGACCGGGCCATTTTTCAAGTATTACAAAACCTGTAACCATCACACCGAGCAGCGATGCCAGGGGAATTATATCCTGCAGCATATTTTCGAGTGAGGTCAGGAAAATTGCAATTGCCAGAAGAACAAGGGTTTTCTTGGTATGTCTGATCCTGAACTTTTTGAACAGGAATACCATCAGGAGGCCCGTAGCAATGCCAACGGCAACTCCCGTCAGCACCGACAGCGGTATTAACAATACCTGGCTGGCCACATTTACCTGTGCACCTGCAAAATATCCGGCGAAACTCGAAAAGATTGTAATTGCCACAACATCATCCAGTGAAGCACCGGCAAGGATCATGGCAGGTATGCCTTTGTCGGTTCCTTTGCCAATTTCCATGTAATGCAGCATTTTGGGCACAATTACTGCCGGGGAGACAGCAGCAATTATAAACCCCAGCATACCTGCTTCAATTGTGCTGATGCCAAAAAGGTAACCAGCTGCCACCATAACTGCGGTTCCTTCAAGGATTACCGGTATAAAGCCGAGTTTCACAGCGGGCGCACCAACCATTTTGAGAGTCATCCTGTTCAGTCCGAGTCCCGCCCTCAGGAGAATTATTATAAGCGCTATCTTCCTGAGATCCTCAGATATCATGAGTATGGTGCCATCTATCCAGTCGGCGCCATAAGGCCCAATGATCATTCCAAGAAGCAGGATACCCAGGAAGCCGGGAAGCCTGAGCCTGGTAAACAGCTGGTGGGCAAATACACCCAGCGCAAATATGATAGCAAGACTGACAGCCATTACGTTGGTTGATTATAACATAAAAAAACCCCTGCCATACAATTCTATGAATTGTAAAACAGGAGTCATCAACTGAATTTTCAGTGGTTAACGGCGAACTCCATCGCCTTTTGCCTTATTATTCCGCAAAGTGCATTTCCTGTATTTCCAGGTTTTTCGGCACCGGCAAAAATAAACAGAGTTGCTGATATATCCAAATGCCCTGAGTAATTATAGGTTTGGCTGGACACAAGATGTTCCGGTTCATGATATAACCGGGCACACCCAGGTACACCCGGGCACACCCGGTCACTACCGGGCACACCCAGGTACACCCGGGCACAACCAAACACCCCCGGGCCCGTCATGTATGTACGAAAACGGACTGGCCGGTCCTGTTTATGTTCGAATACGTACATTCCAGGTTTCATTTGTTAACTTACTCCTGAAATCATATTTTAGTAATATTTTTATTGTTAGTTATATGTCTGTTTTGGCATACTTAATGCCTGTAAAAAGTAAAAAACAACCCATATGATCCTGAATTATATTGTTATTGCATGGAGGAACCTTTTAAAGAACAGGGTAGTTTCAGTTATAAATATTTTCGGCCTGACACTGGGTCTGGCATCAGCCGTACTTGCCATACTTTTTGCAAGGCATGAACTTACCTATGAAAGCAGCCATGATAAGGCCGACCGGATAGCAAAGATCTACCTGGGTGGTTCGTTCGGGGTTGTTGAATGGGCACCCAACTCATTCGGCCCGGAGGGCCCTGTGCTGGAAGGGATGCTGCCCGATGTTGAAGATCACAGCCTGTCGCGCAATACAACCGGGATTGTACGGGTGGGCGACAACCTTTTTCCCGAGGATCATATAAAGGTGGCAGATTCGGCGCTTTTCTCAATATTTACAATTCCTTTCAGGGCGGGAATTCCTTCAACCGATCCGTACACTGTTGTATTGTCGGTATCGACAGCCCGTAGGTACTTTGGCAATGATGATGCTGTAGGTGAGGTCATCAGAATAGAGTTCTATGGAGAGAGAAACGAATTTACCGTTACCGGGGTTTATGAAGACCTTCCCTCAAACACCCACCTGCGGGCAGATATCATTGCACCAATAAGCCTGGCAGGAAGCTTTCCGCACTGGAACTTCAACGAATACAACTCTACCATATATAACACTTATCTTCTGCTTGCTCCCGGCTCTGACATTACAGAGCTAAACAGGACAATAAGTGACAATTATGAGATACCTGTTCTGATTGACGACATTTATGCATTCCTGATGCCCATCAAAGATATTCATTTCAGGGGCACTTTTGCCAACAACCGGGGCAAGTTCCTGGCTCTTTTGCTCGGGGGTTTGTTCGTGCTGATAACTTCATGTTTTAACTATATAAACCTTACAAATATCCTGTTTGCAACCAGGAAAAAGGAAACCGGCATCAGGAAGGTAAACGGCGCACTGAGGGTGAATGTTTTCAGCCAGTTCATGGTTGACACCATTTTATCGACCCTTGCAGGATTCAGCCTTGCCGTCATTTTGCTTGAACTGTTGCTGCCCTGGTTCAACTCGCTTATGGATACCCATATTAAGCTTGCAGCCGAACCCGGAGTGCTGCTTCTCGGGCTGCTGCTGTTCGTGGTAACGGTACTGCTTGCCGGACTTTATCCCGCTATCAGGTATTCAGCGGCCAAAACTTCTAATCTGCTCAAGGATCTGGAGAACACTGTTTCGGGCCGGAGTATGTCACGAAAGATACTCACCACTTTTCAGTTTATTTTGGCCATAGTATTCATACAGATGATCATGGTGATAGAGAGGCAGGGCCGGCACCTGGACAACCAGGATGTAACAGGTTATGATTCCGAGAATGTCATAGTGCTTCCCGGCAACAAGTGGGGTGACCTCAATGTTGTAAAGGCTGAGCTTCTATCCAACCCTATGATTGAGGTTGTATCATGGGGCTCGGCCGTTCCCAGTCACGGGGTTTCGCAGACAACCAACTGGAAAGATGAGCACAACAGGACACCTGCCGGTGCCTACACCTATGAACAGGACTTCCCCGGACTTTACGGCATCGGGATGAGACAGGGCAGGTTT
>SL_3KL_010_SEDDRAFT_10003642_pt1 | contig 13999 bp, 18 predicted proteins | sample SodLakKL_010_SED_2_FD_10381 | JGI IMG/M metagenome (IMG submission 10381)
CAATCGGAGTATAAACAAAAACAAGTGGAGGCGTTAACATTGGTTAAGTCTATGAAACTTGAAGCCCAACCCATCGCCTCTGGCGTGGGTGGGTAGTTCACTTAGGGTCACATATCTATATATCCACCCCAAAAAATTAAACCCAAGATTCTTATTGAATTTTGGGTTTTTTGTTGCGGAATAGCATAATGGTAGTGCATTGGATTCATAACCCAAGTGTGGTGGTTCAATTCCACCTTCCGCAACATTTTTTTTAAAAACCCTTGACATTTCTTTTATTTTGTCGTAGATTTGTAATTCATTGTAGAACAATCGAAAAAAATCACTTAATTGAAAAAAAACGAAATTTAAAATGGAAAATTTTTGGGAAAAAATTAAAAACTTTTTTAGTAAACATTGGTTGGAAGCAATCAATTTTATTGTAGTGCTTACTTTAGCTATTAGTTTATCAACCTATGGTGAGCTTGTTATGACTGAAACGTTGGCTAATGTGTGGTTATTTGTTTTAATTGCATATTATGTGTTCTATAAACTTCTTTGGAAAAGAGGAAAATAATCAATTGTTTTATTAACAAAAAAAAAGAAAAAAATGGAAGAAAAAGAAAAAAATTACAATTAAAGTATTTATAATAAATGCTTTACTATGGAATTTGAATATAAAACAATAGAAAAAAAGTATAAGAACAAACAAATGTTTAATGAAGAACTCAATAGATTGGGTTCTGAAGGGTGGGAAGTTGTTAACTACAGCAGCAAACCACCGGAAAAGTTTGGAAAAGAATGGTCTTTTGAAGCATTACTCAAAAGACAAAAATCAAAAAAACAAGTATTGTGATGGTTAAACAACCATCACTTTTTTTATTCCTTGCTTTTTATGTAATATTATCTTATTTTTGTTAAAAACACTAAATAATGGGATTTAATTTGGAAAGTGCGTATTGGGATAGAATACGTGGTTATGTTAGTGAACACAGAGTTGATGCTCGTTGGATATTAAGAGGTGAAGAAGACGATAAACCATATGGTTCGCTTAGGATTGTCTCACATCCCGATTTACCTCCAGGACACCTGCGTTCAATCTTTATTTATGTAACAAATAAAAGAAAACGGAGTGATGTCGAAACACTTAAAGTGGTGGAAGATTTTCAAATGGATATTAAGGATTTGGAGGTTTTTTCTATTGATGATGATATTGAAACCGAAACCGAAACATTTGAAGGACCACACAGAGAATTAGAGGGTGTTTTTGGCGTAAAAATATTCGAATAAAGCAAAATGTTTTAAATAGCCCCGTATTTATAAATACGGTGAATGTTGTGATAATGGGAGATGGAGACATGCAAACATCAATATTATATCAGAAAATATCCAATGAGATTTCAGAACAATTAGTGGGCGATATCACATTAAAAGATGGTGTGATTGTATGGTGTTTTTCGGTCGATTTAAATGTTGGTGTTGTTGATGAAAAGGGAATTAGCGAAGAAGATGTTGAAATTTTTTGTGTTGAAGAAAAATTAAATGAAGCATATCTTACGGATTTAAAGACAATTAAGAATTTTTTATTTTATAACGATACCGATGGCTTGTTTGAATTAACCAACTCGGTAAAATACAATAAATCAATCTGCTTTGAAATAAGAAAAAAAATGACATAAGGTTGAAGTGTTGAAATTATATGGTATATGTGTTTAGTCACTTTCTAGGCACATATATTTTTTGTGCAAAAACGTAAGCACATAAATAACTTTATTATTAACTAAAAAAATATGGAGATAAAAAACACCAAATTTGATTTTAATGATTTTTTAATTGTACCAGAAAAAACAACAGACATCAATAGCCGCTATAAAGATGTTGTAATTGATGAAAAAAAACTACCCCTAATGACCGCACCAATGGATACTGTTGTTGGTTTGGAGAATATGAAAAAATTCATTGATTTAGGTGTTATGGTTGTATTACCGAGAACTATTAAATATTGTGACTATTTTGATTATTTGGAAAAAGAACTAAGAGTTAGAAGATATGAAATAAGAAATAGCATATACAAAGACGTGTTTTTAAGTTTGGGTTTTGAGGATATTGAAAATAACTTAAAATGTGAATTCGTTTGTTTTCCTCTTTACTCAAACATATTGATTGACGTGGCAAACGGACATATGATGAAAGTATTGGAATACTCGAAAAAAATTAAAGAAATCAGACCAGATATTAGCATTATGGTAGGGAATATTGCAAATCCCGAAACATATCGAATATATGCAGAATCAGAATGTGTTGATTATATTCGTTGTGGTATTGGAGCCGGTGGTGGTTGTTTAACCACAAAACAATCAGGTGTTGGATATCCAATGGCTTCGTTGGTTTATGAAATCAAAAAAATTAAAGATGAGTTGGGTTATGGACCAAAAATTGTTGCGGATGGTGGAATGAAGGAGTATTCAGACATTATCAAAGCCATTGCATTGGGTTCTGATTATGTTATGGTGGGTTCTTTGTTTAACAAAGCAATTGATAGTTATGGCAATAATTACTTTATGGGTATAAAAGTTAGTGATAAACTAGCACTATATTTGTACAAGAAAAAATTTACCATAAAAAAATATTATAGGGGGATGAGTACCAAGGATGTGCAGAAAGCAATGGGTAAAAAGATTATTAAAACGTCCGAAGGTGTTGTTAGATATAGAAAAGCAGAATACACATTATCTGGTTGGGTTGAGAATTTCAAGCATTATTTGAGAAGTTCAATGAGTTATTCTGATTGTAGATTGCTTGATGAGTATAAGGGCGGTGTTAAAATTGCAATGATAACGAAAAACGTATACGATAGGTTTAATAAATAAACATTAATTATTTTAATAAAAAAGATGGGAGGTTGAAATGACAAAGAAAAACACTCCGGGATTTTACATTGAAACAAAGACAGGCAAAAAAGGCAAAATATATACAACTGAAAAGTTTGTTGACGGCAAAATTGTTGTATATGTTGATTATATGGAAAGACCTTTATTATGTAAACCCGATTCATTGAAAATTACAGGCAGATTTGAATAAATTAAGGTTTTATTTGTATTTATGTAAAAAGTCATAATGAAATCTGTAAAAAATATAGTTAAAGAAACAATTCAAAAATTTTTAAGTGAATATTATGGTGACGCCGAATTTTCAATGGCAGATAAAGCCTTTATGAGAAGGGTTGGACGTAGACCTGATGTTGAGAAAAAAGATGCCCCGGAATCAGAAAGAGTTATTGGAAAAATAACACAGGATATGACCAGAAAAACACTGGAAAAACCAGTGCCCATTCACAAAAACCCAAAAAATTTAAAGGGTTTTGAATCAAACGTGAGAGGTGTTTTGGTTAATAATGGTGATTTTTATTTAGCCGAATCTTCAGAGGTCGTACACGACCAAATGTTGGAGATTATGGCAAGGGAAGGTATTATCCCATTCCAAAGCAGGTTTTATTATGGTGAAAGATATCCTGAAGAGTTTATTGCGGTTGAAAGGGTTGATAATAGCAACACATTTGTTCCTTCGGTGGTGTATGAAACAATACCAAATTACTATCACGAAATCATCGATGTTGGTAATAACGCACACATATCATTTTATTTCGAACCAACGATTTTATGAAAAACATTCGCAAAATAATAAAATCTGTAATTAACGAACAAATGGATTTCACAAGAATGTATTCCAACATCCCACCGGGATTGGATAGGAATAGGATTTTTGGTGGTGGATTAGATGAAATTGGTGGTCACACGTTAGATAAAATCAATCGATTGGATGATTGGTATAAAGAAGCCAAAAAAGAAGTTGATAAAATTAAAGACTATAAGACATGGAAGAGAAAGAGCAGGATGTTGAGCCTGCAATATTTAAAGCAAAAAGAACAACTTACAAAATTAGCTGACCCATATGCTTTAAAGGGCGATGTTAAAGCCAATTTCATTTATCATTACACAACAACAGGAAGTTTAATTGAAATACTAAATGAAGATACGATGATTGGAAGTGTTGATGATTATGGTGTTATGGGTGTTTCTTTTTCAACGCAACCAAATCTATATAAAAGAAAATTCATTTTTTGGCATCCCAATAAGTTTGATGGCGGCAAACATTTTAAAAACGTTGCAATTAAAATCAAATACGATTTTAATGAAATTAAAAGGGATGGTCATCGATATGTTAAAGGCGGTGAGGATATTGGTACGTCACCGGGAGAAGAAGAAATTAGAATCGTTGGTTCGGAATTTGAAAACCCAATCAAATATATAAGGGAAGTGATTATCTTTCGCCAGAAAGAACCAAATCCCGAACTTATTGAACAAGCTGTTGATGCTTTAAATAAGAATAATATCAAACATAGGATTGTTTAACAACCCCCATTTCATCTTCTTCGACTTGATGAAGAACTTCCACCACCACTACTTCTTGACGGAGCACTTGACGGTGATCTTGACGGAGCAGGTCTAGTAGTTGGTTGTCTTGACGGCGTTCTGTTTGGTGAAATATTGCTGCCACCAGTACTTCTCCTATTATTTGGTTGCGTTACACTTGGTCTTGAAGTACCACTTGACCTTTGTGGTGCTCTTCTGGGTTCAACTCTTGGTTGTGTTGTTGTTTTATCACGTTGAATTGAACTCGGCCTCGTTCTTCTATATTCACTAGCATTTCTCAATCTTGTGTTATCCGGTGCACTATAACTTCTCGGCCTTACCCTATTTTCGTTTTCTTGTTGTGATCTAATAGATTTGTCGGGTCTGTGATATTGCTCAACAGTTCTTGCGTTTTCTTGATAGGATTCAACACTTCGGGTTTCAAAATTACGAGGTCTGCCTTCACCATTATTACCAATTGTTGTGGCCGTACTTCTTCTTGGTTGCCACACATCATTTTGACCATAGCCCGTGTTTAAACTACCATATGCAAATGCATTATACGTATACCAATGATGGTAATTGTGGTGATAATGCCAATATCTGTGATGTCTATATCCCCATCTCCACATAAAGTATGGGTTGTAGTAGGCATATCCATAATGCGGACTCCACATTGTTGACGACATATAATATAATATGCTATAGTAAAAAAATGCTAGATGTGGATTATGTGAATATACAAACCAAAAGTCAGAATACCAATGATATGGATTCATAAAGTATGGGTTGTAATAACAAAAAACAATATAGTTTCTGTGAAACCTATTGATTCTGCTGGAATATGATATTGTGTTGAAGCTAACGTTTTCAACATACACGTCATATGTTTTATCGTTATTGTCTTCAGACCAATAAACGTCATTAGCAGAACTAATAAAATATCCGCTAATTATCAAAGCTAGGGTTAATAATAATTTTTTCATAGCACTTTTTTTTATAAATACTGTTCAAAAACTATACAATGATTTGCTTTTTTAAAAAATATTTGTATATTTGCATATGCAAAAATTCAAAAAAATATTAGTAGAAAGACTTGAAAAGGAATTTCCCAAAAAAAAGATTGATTTTCAAGTTGTTGGGGATGATAATGATATTCGTAGTCAAGAACTAATCATTAAAATCGGTAGTAAAAAACATAGTGTTAATGTCTATGATTTAGAGATGATATATGAAGAATATAAAATATCACATAACGTTGATTATCGTGAATTGATGCTTGAAACAGTTATGAAAAAAATAAGTGAAATAAAATTACTAAACAAACCACAAAAAAACGATGAAAAACATAATTAATTTTTTCAGATTACTTAAAGTTAAACGTAAACTAAAAAGATATAAAGAAGCACAAACAAAACTATATGCTTTTTTGAAAGAAAAACGCATTAAAAAAAATGAAAATGGTTTTAGTGTTGGGGCTTTTGGTTTTGAAAGCGATATTGATGCCGATTATTTTTTTAGATTAAGTAAAGACGTACAGAAAAAACAAAACGATTATTTGAATTACCTTCCTAAAGCTATAAAAAAGTTTGAAATATAATTCTTGGTTGGGTTAATTGAATTTTGTTTTTGTGTATTTATATAAAAACTACGTATTATACAAAACAATGTAATTACGAGTATTTATGTAATATACACAAAATATGTTAATTAGACGACAAACAAAACTCAATTTAAGCAACAATAAGATTGAACAAACTACGGGTTCAACCTTAAACTTATCAGGTACAACAATATTTGAACAAGGATCGACCATTATTATTATTGAAAATAGTGGTGAGGGTAAGGTGTTGGTTTCTGATGGTGGGGGCGTTGCTACTTGGCAAGACATCGACCAAATATCAGGTGAATCCGTAAAAAAACAAATATCTCAAACAGATCACGGTTTTAGTGTTCAAGACGTTGTTGGTTTTAGTGGTAGCACATATAACAAACCGATTGCGGATGGAACGTATGATGGCGAAGTTTTGGGTGTCGTTACCGATGTTATTGATTCAAATAATTTTGAATTAACTCAAACAGGTTATGCAAGTGGCTTTACGGGATTAGTACAAGGAAACACATATTTCTTAAGTGATGAAACAGAAGGGTTGCTTACTTCAACAATGCCCGATGAAGACGGTTATATTGTTAAATCATTATTGATTGCTGATTCAGAAACCAGTGGATGGGTGTTGTCTTATCCAGGATATGTTGTATCAACTGGTGAAACACAAGGCATTACAACAATTGAAAATGTTGGTGAAGGTATTGGTGTATTTGATGGTTTTGATAACGCCACAGCAAATTTCAGAAGTATTATTGGTAGTGGAGATACCACAGTTAGTTTAAGTGGAGAAACTATTATAATTAATACCGATGCCATAGGTACTATTACTGGTGCAAGTAATGGTTTGAGTGTGTGTGATAATGAAATAAGATTGGGTGGTACGTTAATTGAAGAATCGACATTAATTTCCAGAGATGTTGCTGAAGAAACATTATTTCGAATTAGTGTGAGGGGTGTTGATGGTGGTTCTGGTGTTTATTTACAATCAGGTCCTAACGCATGTCCTCAAATAACAACAAGACTGGTTGTGAATTGTACAGCAAGTTCAATGGATTATACTGACACAACAGACCCCCAAAATATTGAAAATTTTCAATTTAAAATCAATTCCGATGGTGCTGTTTATTGCGATTTTCAAAATTCTGGTGGCGGTATTAAATATTGTGGAGATTATAGTTCATCATATACACCTCGCTCATTGGTTGATAAAGAATATGTTGATAATGCGGTTACAGGTATAACAACAGTCACCACATTTACTGGTTTAACCGACACACCAAATAATTATGTATCTGAAAATTATATAAGAGTTAATGCGGGTGGTGATGAATTAGAATACAGAACACCTGCAGAAGTATTGTCTGACATTGGTGCTATTGATTGTATTGACCACGTTCACTGTATAGCCAATGCCGTTGGTACAAATCAATTTTCTTTTGGTGTTGAAGAACACATTAGATTTGAAGGCAGTGGTGCCACAACAATATCATTTACATCTGGAACAAATAAAGTAACAATTACTAGTACAGACACAAACTATTGGGGTGAGCATACGAATGGTATTTGTTATGACGGTAATGTGGGCATTGGAACCGATCCACTAACAACAGATGCTTTGAATGTTAGTGGTAACATTAGAACAGATGGTGATTATAGTATAGGAACAAACACAGTAATCGATTCATCATTAGACCATTGTGGTAGAGATTTTTATTCTAGTAGAAATGTTATTGTTTGTAATATCGCATGTATTGATACTATGTATTTGGGTGCTGATACGTTTTATACGTCCAATACCACTGGTTTGTTTGAGGCAATAGCACAAGGCTATACAATAGCAGGATTTAATGAAAATTCTTATATTATGCAATATGGTCAAATACCGGGAACCACAAACGAGGGTATGTTCATTGTTCCCGTTAATGTTGCTGCATCAACAACATGTGTGGGTATTCGTACTTGTACGCCAACACACACATTGGATGTAGATGGTAAAATCAGGATGAGGGAAGAAACCCAAAACACTGATGGTAATGATGTTGTTGCTACAAAAGGATATGTTGATGTACAAGCAGGTGGCTTGTGGTCTTGTCATACAAATGGTATTTGTTATAATGGTAATGTCGGTATAAACACTAATCCCGTAACAACAGACGGGCTAAATGTTTGTGGTAACATTAGAACAGATAGTAATTATAGAATAGGAACAAACACAGTAATTAGTTCTGCATTAGACCATTGCGGTAGAGATGGTGATTTTAGTAGAGATGTTTGGGTTGGGAATAATGTTTTAATTAATACAGCGTCACCAGATACTCAATTTATGGATAAGGGTATTGAAATTACTCCGGGTTCAAGAGGTAATTTTGGTATGTTGTTAAATGACCCAACAACAGAAGAAAGGGCATTTGGATTTTATGTTAATAATAGTGGTAGTGGTGAATTATATGGTTATGATAACTCTAATGCTAATCAAGTGGGTTTCTTTTTAAAAGCAGATGGCAGGAGTTATTTTAGAGAAAATTTAATGTTGGGTAGTAATGACACACCAACTCAACAACTTGATGTTGATGGATTAATTAGAATGAGAAATGAAACCACTGCGTTTCACGATTCTGATACAGTTGCAACAAAAGGATATGTTGATGCTTGTGCTGGCGGTGTTCAGGGTAGTGGTACTGCAGGAAGAGCGGCAAGATGGACTGCAAGTAATTGTTTAGGTAATAGTGCTATATGTGATACTGGTCTTTGTATTGCAATAGGTAGTGATATAGTTACAGGACATAGGATATATGCTCAACAATCAGGACCTAGCACTATTGCTTGTTCAACAATATTTGGCTGTAATACTTTTGCTTCAACGGCTGGTTTGGCTGCGGTTGGTGGTGAGTCTGGTAATGGTGGTGTTGGGAAAGGTTATTTGGCAACATTTAGAAATAATATTAGGGCAGGTGTGTATGGTTGTGCTGGTACTGGTCAAAATTGTTATGGTGGTTATTTTGAAGGAAATGTTTATATTGATGGTGGTGTTGAAGCCACTGGTGATGTTTGTGCTTTTGTAACATCTGATGAAAGACTAAAGGAAAATGTTCAATCACTATCAAATTCAGTTTGTTTGATTGGTCAATTAAATCCTGTTAGTTTTAATTGGAATGAAGAAGCAAAAAAACTTAGCCAAGCCAAAAGAGATGGTGTTGATTTTGGTTTAATTGCACAAGAAACTGAAAAAGTAATTCCTGAAATTGTTCACGATATGTATAAAGGAAAATACAAAGGAGTTGATTATCCAAAATTAATTCCGTTTTTGGTTTCAGCAATAAACGAACAACAAAAAACAATAGAATCATTAAACAATAAAATTGAAGAAATTTTAAATAAAATAAAATAATGACTAAGTTACCAACAACAAATTTACAGATTTCGTGTGTTTATTGTGCCTTACAAGGTTCTGCCACTAGAGGTTCAATAACATTTACAAGTATATTTAATTGTGATGATATTAATGCAGACAGTATTTGTTCTACATTTGTTCCGGGTACAACACCAGCAGCAAGACTAGCAAATTTACAATCCGAACCTTATGAAATGGGGCATTTTAGAGGTTATGAATATGAATGGTTGTGCACAGTTCCAGCAGCAGCAATTGTAACGTTAAATGGTGGTAGTTTTTCTTTTTGTCTTTGTACTCACGAATATAATGTTTGGGATGCTTATTCAACCCAGGCATGGATAACTAACGTATCGCCAATTAGTGGTGTTGGTAGTGATTCGGTGGGATATGATGTATGCCCTTCTCGTAGTGCAAGAGAAGGATGTATTATGATTGAAAGTAATTTTGGTATATGTGAATTTGTTGTTTGTCAATCAAACTAAAAAAATGACAGAAGAAATTATTATATTAAATGATAACGTAAAAATCATCAAACAAGAAAATAATGTGGTTTTATATGTTGATGGTTTGCCACAAATGATTATTCCTCGTGATGAAAGAAGAATTCAGAACTTGGGAGAAATATTATTTGTGCAACCAATTGATTTGCTTAAACACAAAAAAAATATTAAAGTATTAAATGTTGGTTTAGGTGCTGGTTATACGGCAAAAGAAATTCTAAAAAGAGATTTTGTTTCAAAACTTGATATTGTTGAGATATATAAAACCGTAATTGATTCGTTAAAACATTTTGAAACAAGTGATGTGTTATTGAATAACAAAAGGGTTGCAATTATTAATCAAAACATAATTGATTATTTAAAAACAACTAATGAGGTTTATGATTGTATTGTTGTTGATGTTTGCCAACCCAAACTTGAAATAACAAAGGGATTATTTGATGAAGAGTTTTTTAATTCCATAAAAAAGCATTTAACTAAAGATGGTATTTGTTTATATTGGTTTTATACCATAAAATATAGAAAAGAAATGGTTGAAAGGGCAAAAAATGTTATTAATTATTCAAATAAGTTATTTTCAAACGTATCGTTAAATACGTCAACAGAAGATTTTGGTGAAACCACATACTTTTTTATGTCAGATAAATATGAACACAATAAAAACACGATAAACATTTTTGATTTATGAGAATAAAACTAAAAAGAGCGTTATGTATTAGTGGCGGTGGTTCTAAAGGCGCATTTGCCGGTGGACTAGCCAAAAAACTATATGAAAGCGGACATCGTTGGAATAACTATTATGGCACATCAACAGGGGCGTTGTTAAACACATTAATATCGTTGGAAGATTTCGATACTTTGGAAAAAGTATATACCAATGTTGAAAACAAAGATATATTTGATAAACCCCCATTTAATCAAAGAGGTAGAATTAATGTATTTAGGGGGTTGTGGCGAACAGTAATGGGAAGAACCTCTATTGGCAGAGCCAGGAATTTACTTGATTTGATAAAAGAAACCTACACACCAGAAAATAATGCAAATGTCTTATCACAACAAAAGATTGTGTGTGCGTGTGTTACAAACTACACATTAGGACGTGTGGAATGTGGTTATAACACAAAAGAAAATTATCACGATTTCATAAAATATATTTTTGCTTCAGCAAGTGTTCCCCTTGCAATGGATTTGGTTAATATTGGAGGTATGGAATATTTGGACGGTGGTGTGGTAGAACACGTGCCACTACAACAAGCCATTAATGATGGTGTTGATGAAGTTGATGTCATTATTTTAAGACCAAACTATTCAGAAACAAATATGGTTTGGGAATCGAAGAATGTTCCAAATGTTATAATGAGAACAATGCAGTTATTAATGAAAGAAATTTCTGAAGCCGATGTTATTATTGGTAAGTTAAAAAACACACTAAACAAAAACATCGATATTAATTTATATTATGTGCCAGAAGATATTGCAGGAAATTCACTTGTTTTTGATAAAGACGTGATGAAGGCGTGGTGGAAATTAGGTTATAATCTTGATGTGAATAAAATTACAACAAACCATAAAGTAATGGTGGAATCAAACATTCACGTAAAAGAACATAGAGTGGGCAGCTAAACCCACTCTATGTTTTCTGAAAACTTACCATCAATCTGGTCAATATCATAAAGATTGTCAAACAATTCTTCCTTTACATACGCTCTTCGAATGTTTTCATCTTCTCCATATAGATTATAATTAATCAAATCGGTTAGGGTTTCGAAGAAAATATACATATTGTTTCTGTAAATGAAAAATAGTGCTTCATTAAACACACCATTGACTTCACTGTTTAGCAAAACACCAACACTTTTATCGGAATCAGTGTTTTGAACTTCTTCATGTATTGTTTTTATTTTAGTTTTCATACAATGTTTTTAAAGTTAACAGATATATGGGTTGTGTTGGTGTCACCAATTTCATCATAACCCAAATATTCCCAATAAATGTTTTTATGAAGTGGTTTTTCGTCAACATCATTATCTTCAATTTGAAGAAATGGATTGGCAGTCACAACCTCTTTTTCCAAATAATATTTTCTAAGCATCAATTCAATCACATCGCCTTTAAACTCATAACCACCAAAATCACGCATATAACGACTTACTGACGTACCAAAAGCATCTGAACGGTCAACACCTCTATAAAGATAGTTTCTTACACTACCAGCACCACCTAAATGTGCTCCGGCAAGTAAACCAGATGCTGTTATTTCCATACCCCAAAAATTCGTGCCTTCAAAATCCCTCACAACACGAGTCAAATATGTGTTATAGTTTTTGTGCAAGTACTTAATCATTACAATTCTTTGAGTTTTTATTGGAAATGTGTTGGGGTCATTAAGGAATTCTCTGAAATTGATGTGGCCATAACCAACATCCCTTAATGCTGCGCCACCAAACTGAAATTTACCAATAAATCCAAATTGGTTCCAAGCCTTCCAATTATTTCCGGATTCCCTAAAAGCGATGTCGTTTAAAAACCTTTCGAATTCCAGTACTTCATCATACCTTTCATCTAATTCGGTTTTAACGCAATTTAAGGCCGAAATTAGCCTACCATATTTCAACATATCCTCTTTGACTTCCATAGAAGAAAAGTTGAAAAATCGTGCCCCATTTCGTCCCTCAACGAATGTTTCGTGATAACTACCACCTGTGTTGTGAAAAAACATCAAACAAAGTCCAAATGTAATTGTAAGCATTAATTTTTTCATAGTTTTTTTTCTCTTTTTTTTTAACAAAAAAAAATCACATAACACACCCCTTTTATGACAAAATTGCCATAAAACATATATTTTATACTATACCGCTAATATGTTTTTGGGGGATATATTTTGTGAATCTTCTTCGTTGGTCATAATTATTTCTTTTTTTATTATTAATTTCATCAAATTAATCGGACGAAAGAAATAAATCAAACGCAAAGATAAATACTATTTTTTTAAAAAACAAACAATTTTTAATGTTTTTTTTCGCTTTTCTCGTACAAATGCTTTCTAAACATACGTTTCCGGGTTTTTTCGGGTTCAAAAACAAACATACTTGTTTCTAAATTTAAGCGGCGAAAACCCAATCTATCGGCAACCGAATATATTTTGTAGGTATCATATTCTTCATCGTCTCTTGTGTTTAGTTCCCTTAAAGAATAATAATCAACTGCAGGTATTGTATGGTATTCTTCAACACCCGCCTTTAATTTGTTTCTAACAACCCTTTCATTAAGAAACGAATTCGAATTGTTTTTGTTGTATTGGATGGGTAAGAATAAACCCAATATGATTGTTCTTTCATCATAATAGTTACGAAACATCATTTCAATAAACTCATCTGAAACAAACTTACCCCTAAATTCTTTTGTTAAAATTAGGTTATTTAGTAAAATTGCTTTGTCATAGTTTTCGATTTCAAATTCATTTGACTTAATCATATTGAAAAATTCGGTGATTAGTATGTCACCAAAATTATCACCATCAATCGATGAAATGTCGTAGTTCAAGAGCTTCATTGTTGCTAAATCAACGATATCAAAATCATATTCACCAATAATGAGGGGTGGTTTTCTTTCGATTATACGAAGTTTTGAAATCGTACCCTCACAACTAATGAAAAACTTATGGCCGTCATACAACAAATCATAGTTTTTATGATATGTCAATGTTTTAAATGCCAAGTTTTCGATTATATTGAAATTAAATTCGCTCATATCATTTTTTTTCATATGTCCTAATCCAGTCTACGGTCATACCATCGGGGAGTTTGTCGTCAAAATTATATGCATGTTCTCTGTTTGGTGAATTATTAACAAGCATATACATTGGTCTTTTAGGCACATCATCTCCCTTTAAAAACCTAAGCCTAAATACTTTGATTAGTTCATCATTTACATACCATTTCAATGATTTTTCAGTCCATTCAACAGAATAAACAAAAAAATCTTCAAAGTCAAATCTTTTAATTTTGGTTCCACACTTGTCTTTGGTTGGCGCATCATACAAACCACCCCAATGCAAAGTGAAGTGCATATCCTTCCTTTTTCTTGATTCTCCACCAAAATGTTCAAA
>SL_3KL_010_SEDDRAFT_10003643_pt1 | contig 13997 bp, 12 predicted proteins | sample SodLakKL_010_SED_2_FD_10381 | JGI IMG/M metagenome (IMG submission 10381)
GCGCCCTTGAGCGTCTCTGCAATGCTGCTAAATGCACTGTCTAGTCCGTCACCCAGCGTTCCCACGCCGGCGATGATGGCAACCGCGATCAGGGCGGCGATCAGGGCGTATTCGATGGCGGAGGCGCCTTCTTCGTCTTTCAGCAGGCGTGCGATCAGCGTTTTCATGGGTGTGCTCCCTTATGGTTGCCGTTTGATAGTTGTAACAGTATTCAGGCTCAGGGTCCGGACCCGGGCAAATTTCCGCAATATGCAAAAGGACTAGTCGTTTCGTGAGGCGTTAGTGTAGTGTTAGGTGAAGCATGGGAGGGCCAGCCCGGCCTTCCCGCCGCGCGGCACTGCAGTTTGATGGGGGGCTTTGCGCTGGCAAAACGGCTTGCATATGTTGGATGGCGGCATGCACGGTAGTATGCATGCCTTTGCGGGGGTAGGTTGACGCACATGAAGGCTTCGGCATGGCGGGGCGGTGCCGGAATTCAAGGAACCGCGGACTTGTAAATACGGATTTGTAAAAAATGGCTCTGCGGTACAGGGAGGTACTGCCGGAATCGGTCAGCGCAGGCACCGTTGATGCCGAAGCAGGCTGCCCGCCTTTGCCCGGGCAAGGTCCTGGCGGACGATGCAGCGCCGCGTGCCGAGAAAGGCTGGGTGGCGTTGTTCAGCGCTTTCGTGGATGGGTTTCGAGAAGGCGTTATTCATGTGCAGCAGTGGCCCGCCGGGCCTGGGGTTGCGATGCGGTCCGGGATGGCTTCGGGGTGGGTCGACTGCTGTCGCCGAGATGGGTGGCCGGGGGAGTCCGGGGTGGCCGTCCGGTGGTGGTGGCAAGCGCTTTCGGCCAGCGCAGTGACAACGGATTGGAGTGTGATGAACAGTCGGATATTGACGGTGCTGGCGGTGGTGTTCTTTCTCGGGGCCTTCGCGCTCGCGTGGTTCGGGGTGCAGTTGTCCGGCCAGGGCGAGGGCGTGGAGACCGTGGTGCGCGACCACGAGCCGGAGCCGACGGAGAGCGGCCCCGCCGAGGATGCCGGGGACCGGGTGGCGGTGGTGTTCGCGCGGCGCGATCTGGAGCCGGGCGAGCTGGTGACCGCGGAGGATCTGCATACCGAACACCTGCGAGAGCGACCGCCGCTGGCGTTCGCCGATGCCGAGCGGGTGGAGGGGTTGATGGTCGAGGCGCCGGTGCGCGCCGGCGAGATGCTGCTGGAGTCGCGCTTTGCCCGCGCCAGTCAGCTCTCGCGCGGGCTGGAGCCCGGGGAACAGGCAGTGGCGATCGGTGTCGACGACGTGGTCGGCGCCGGGGGCTGGCTGGCGCCCGGTGATCGGGTGGATGTGCTGCTGTACCTGGACGATCGCGGCGGCGCGGCCTCGGCGCAGCGCGTGCACGCCGATCTGCGCGTGCTGGCCTACGGGGAGGATCTGGCGGTGCCGGCGGACGGGGTGGTGGATGCGCGCGACGACGATGCGGCGCGCGGGCGGCGGGGCTCCATGACCGCCGTGCTGGCGGTGCCGGAGGACCAGGCCACGCGGCTGATGCTGGCGGACAATGCCGGCCGGGTGCGGCTGGCCGCACGGGCCGCCGCGGAGCGGCGCCCGGATCTCGATCCCGATGCGTGGCCGGATGACTCCGACCTGCCGGAGCCGGAGGCGGTGCAGCGGACGGAGCTTGGCGCCCCGTCCGCTGCCGAGGAACGCGGCCGGGTGGCCCTGGATGCGCTGCGGCCGGGGGGCGGGGAGCCGGCGACCCGGCGCCACGACCCGCCACCGCCGCCGGTGTTCCTGCATCGCGGCACCGAGCGCGAGGCGGTGCGCCCGTCGCTGGACTGACGCGGCGAGCGGTGACAACACGAAATTCTCGATGATTCGGCGAAGGAGCCAAGGCGTGGGCAAGAGGCGATTTCTACAGGGGCGCTTGTGGTGGCTGGTGCTGGCGGTGCTGGGGCTGGTGCTGAGCGCCGGTGCCGCTCAGGCCAGCTGCGGGCAGGTGAACGATGTGATGCCGCAGGTCCAGCACATGGATGCGGGCGTGCAGAAGACGGTCGAGTTTCCGACCGAGGTTCAGCGGGTTGCGGTGGGTGATGCCGCGATCGCCGATATCGAGGCGATCGACCGCCGCCGCATCCTGGTCACCGCGCTCGACGGTGGCCTGACCTCGCTGTATGTGTGGACCCGCTGCAGTCCCGAGCCGGACCGCACGCTGGTGATGGTGAGCGACCGTGCGGCGCTGGATGTGCACGAGCAGGAAGGCAGCCGCGCGCAGGTGGCGGACCTGCCGATGCAGGTGCAGACCGACATCCGCCTGGTGGAGGTGAGCCGTTCCCGGCTGCGCGAGCTGGGGGCCTCGATACTGGGGCGGCGCGAGTCCTCCAATTTCCTGTTCGGATCGCCGGGGGTGGTCGATGGCCGCGCCGCTCCGGGTGCTGTGGCGGGGGCCGCCTCCGGCATTCCGGGTTCGGACAGTGGGTTCAACATTTTCTATGGGGGCGGGAGCAACCGCTTGCTGGGGCTGCTGAATGCCCTGGAGGCGAGCGACTTCGCCTATACGCTGGCGGAGCCGAGCCTGGTGGCGCTCAGTGGCCAGAGCGCAACCTTCCACGCCGGTGGCGAGTTTCCGGTGCCGGTGCCCAGTAGCGGGTCCGATTCCATCAGTGTGCAGTTCCGCGAGTTCGGGGTGCGCGTGTCGCTGACGCCGACGGTGATCGACGGCGACCGCCTGACCCTGAAGGTGGCGCCCGAGGTCAGCGAACTGGACGAGTCGGCCGGCATCAGCGTCAACGGCACCACGGTGCCGGGGGTGCGGATGCGGCGTACCGATACCACGGTGTCGCTGGGCGATGGCGAGAGCTTCGTGATCTCCGGGCTGGTGAGCAGCAGCACCGCCGCGCAGGTGGACAAGCTGCCGGGACTGGGGGATCTGCCGGTGCTGGGGGCGTTCTTCAGGTCCTCGCGCGTCAGCGCCGACGACCGCGAACTGCTGATGATCGTGACCCCGCATCTGGTCCAGCCGTTCGCCCGTGATGCGCAGCTGCCGGAGCTGCCGGGCGAGGAGTATCGGCATTACCGGCCGGGTCCGGCGCAGCAGTTCTTTATCGAGGATGGCCGCTTCGATGCGTCCCGTTTCGGACAGAGTGGGCTGTGGGATGGAAACTAGCGAGCCGCGGCAGGATACGCCGCGCAAGTTCGTGGCGACCCTGCCCGAGGGCAGGGAGCTGGAGTGGCTGAAGCTGAGCCTGGCCGAGCTGGGCTCGGTGGTGCCGGCCGCCAGCGACAACCTCGACGAGGTGCTCGGTCTGCTGGACCTGAGCAACTCGCCGATCCTGTTTGTCGGGGTGAACCGCAACGATCTGGCGCGCGCCAGTGCGCTGATCGAGGGCGTGCTGGCGTCGCGGCCCTTGCTGACCGTCGTGGCGGTGGGCGAGGGCATGAGTCAGGACGAGCTACTGACGGCGATGCGCGCCGGGGCGCGGGACTTCCTGACCGTCGGTTCGCGTGCCAGCGAGGCACGGGCGCTGGTGCGCCGTCTGCTGGAACGCGTGCCGACGGAGCGCGATGACCATGCCGCCCGCGGACGGGTGCTGGCGGTGGCCAGTGCGCGGCCGGGCTTCGATAACGCCTTCTTTGCCGCTCATCTGGCCATGGCGATCCGCCATGAACGCCCCGGTACCGGGGTGCTGCTGCTGGATCTGGGCATCCCGCCAGCGGACACGCTTGGACTGCTGGCGCTGGAGTCGTCGTTCACCTTTTTCGATGCGGTGCGCAACCTGCGTCGGCTGGACCACACGTTGCTGGCGAGTGCTTTGCCCACGCACGACTCCGGGCTGCAGGTGCTGGCGATGCCGGAGGAGGAGGACGCCGCCGAGGAGGTGACCACGGCCGAGCTCTACCTGCTGCTGGGTGCGCTGAAACGGCATTACTCGCATGTGGTGGTGAATCTCGGCGGACTGCCGCCGGGAGGCTTCCTGCAGGTGATGCTGGGCAACGCCGACGAGGTGATCCTGCTGGCGGACCAGAGCGTGCCGGGCTGCCGGCAGAACCTGCGGCGCCTGGAGCAGATGCGCGAGGCGGGCACCCAGGTGCAGTCGCTGCGGGTGGTGGTAGACCGCTACCAGCCGCGTACCGCGCCGGATGCCGCCACCGTGGCTGCCAAGCTGGGTGCCCCGCTGGCGGCGGTGCTGCGGGCCGACGACGCACAGCGCCTGCGCGCGATCAATCTCGGGCGCACCCTGTTCGAGTTGGCACCGCGCGCGCCCTATGCGCGTGCGGTGCGCGAGCTGGTGAGCGAACTGCGCACGGACGAGACTCCGTCCGGTACTGGCGGGGGCTGGCTGCGACGCCTGACCGGGGGAATGGGATGAAGGTGGGCGGCTACGGTGGCGGGGTGGCCCTGCGCCAGAAAGACGAGGAGCAGGACCTCAAGCTGCGCCTGCACCGCTACCTGATCGACGCCATCGAGGAGGATGACGTCGACATCACCAACTGGGTGCGGCCGGCTGTGCTGGAGTATGTGCGCGACAAGGTGGCGCGTTTCGTCGCGGGCCATCAACTGGCGGTTACCCGGCAGGATCTCGATCGCATGAGCGAGGACCTGGTCGACGAGCTGACCGGGCTCGGGCCGCTGCAGGGGCTGCTGGCGGATCCGACCGTGTCGGAGATCCTGGTCAATGGGCCGCGGCATATCGTGGTCGAGCGCGAGGGGCAACTGTTCGAGACCGATCGGCGCTTCATCGACGACGCCCACGTGAGCCGGGTGATCGAGCGGATCCTGGCCCCACTGGGCCGTCGCCTGGACGAGTCCAGCCCGATGGTCGACGGGCGCCTGGCGGACGGCAGCCGGGTCAACGCGATCATCCCGCCGGTAGCGATGGACGGGCCGTGCATCTCGATCCGCAAGTTTCCCGCCGAGCGCCTGAAGGGGACCGACCTGATCGCCAGCCATACCCTGAACGACGAGATGCTGGGGTTTCTGCGCGAGGCGGTTGCCAACCGCGCCAACATCCTGGTCAGCGGCGGTACCAGTACCGGCAAGACCACCCTGCTCAACGTGTTGAGCGGGTATATCGGGGCCGCGGAGCGGGTGGTCACTATCGAGGACACCGGCGAACTGCAGCTGGCCAACGCCCACGTGGTGCGGCTGGAGACGCGCCCGCCGAACGCCGAGGGTCACGGTGAACTCACCGCCCGCGACCTGGTGAAGAACGCCCTGCGCATGCGCCCGGACCGCATCATCGTGGGCGAGATGCGCGGCGACGAGGTGGTCGACGTGATGCAGGCGATGAATACCGGGCATGACGGGTCGATGTCCACGGTGCATGCGAACAGCGCGCGCGATGCCCTGCTGCGCATGGAGATGCTGTTCGATATGGCCGGCCGCCGCATGTCCGAGTCCACCGTGCGCCGGATGATCGGCTCGGCCATCGACCTGGTGGTGCAGTTGACGCGTCTGCCCAACGGGCGGCGCTGCGTTACCGAGATCAGCGAAGTGATCGGGGTCCGCGACGGCGAGTACGTGACCAACGTGCTGTTCGAGTTCGATCGCGCGCGCGGGCAATTCGTGCGCCGCGATCAGCCGTCGGCGGGCTCGCGCCTGGGGCGGACGGCGTGAGTACGCCACAGGCGGCGAAAGTGGCCCGCCCCTCGCGCCGGGCCGGGTCGCCGGCCGGGGCCGGGGTGGGAATGCGGCAGGGGAAGGCGCGCGTGCCGAAGTCCAGGGAGAGGTTCGACGCATGGACACCCAGAGCCTGATTCTGCTGATACTGGCCGCGTTGTGTGCCGCCCTCGGGGCGGTGACGCTGGTCGTGGTCAAGCGCCGTCGCGATGCCGAGGCGGTGGGCCAGCGCATGGCGGCGCTGGACGAGTCCAGCGACCTGCTGCGGCGACGCGGTTTTTTCGAACGCCTGTTCGAGCGCGCCGGGCTGGCGGAACAGCGGGGTCTCGCCTGGTTGCTGGTGGGGCTATGGCTGCTGGCGGGCCTGGCCGGGCTGCTGGTAGCGGGCTGGGCCGGTCTGGTGGTCGGGCTCGGGCTGGCGAGCGCCGGCGTGTATGCGCTGATGGAGTGGCAGGGGCAGCGCCGCAGCCGTCTGCTGGTGGCGCAGCTGCCTGGCTTCGTGGAGCACATCGGCCGCAGCCTTGAGGCCGGGCGGACCCTGACCACGGCGATGGAATCGGCCACCGCCGGCGCGCGCACGCCGTTGCGCGAGGTGATGCAGCGGGCGCAGCGCGAGGTCGCTCTCGGGGCCGGGCTGGCTGACGCGTTGCAGGGGGTGGCGAATGTCTACCGGTTGGAGGCGTTGCAGATGGTGGCGCTGGGCGTACGCTTCAACCTGCGCTACGGCGGCAGCGCACGGGCGCTGATGGAGCAGGTGGTGGCGGTACTGCGGCGGCGCGAACGGGCCCGCCGCCAGTTGCGGGCGATGACCGGTGAGACGCGGATCAGCGCGGCGGTGCTGGCGGTGCTGCCGGTCGGTATTGCGGTGTACACGATGCTGATGAACCCGGACTACTTTGCGGCCATCCTGGATACGCCGGAAGGGCCGTGGCTTCTGGCAGGGGCCGGTGCCTGGCAGGTGCTGGGGGTGTTCATCCTGTGGCGCATGACGAGGCGGCTTTGAGGATGCGGCGATGAACGGTCTCCTTCTGCTGGGTGCGGCGCTGCTGCTGGTGCTGGCGGCCCTTGCCCTGTTCGCCGCGCTGTGGAGCGGGCGGGCGCGCGAGCGCCATCTGGTGGCGGCACGCCTGGATCCCGGCTGGCAGCTGGACGCCGCCGCGCCCGAGCCGGCTGCAGGCCGCACGTTCCTGCACGCGATGTGGGAGCGGGTCGGCGGCCGTTTCGGGCCGCGGGGTGGCGACGTGGAGATGGATCAGCTCCTGCGCCAGGCGGGGGTGATGCGCGCGCGCGAGCGTGTGTTGTTCGGCTGGGTGCTGCGGGTGCTGCCCTGGGCCGTGCTGGGGGGCGCGCTGGCGGTCGGTGCACTGTCGCCCGGCGGTCTGGATGCCGGGACCCTGACCCTGGTGGCCCTGAGCGGGCTGGCCGCGATCATGGTGCCGCGCCGGCTGCTGGCGGCACGGGCGCGTGCGCGCCAGGAGCGAATCGCGGAGCAGGTCGCGCTTCTGGTCCAGCTTCTGCGGCTGTTGTTCGACTCCGGGCAGTCGGTGGAAAACGCCCTGCGGGTGGTGGCCGGCGAGGGCCGGGAGCTGGTGCCCGATCTGGGCCAGGAACTGGAGATCGCCCTGCAGCGGGTCGCTTCCGGGCTGGCGGTGTCCGAGGGGCTGGCGGACATGGCCGGCGGACTGGACGTGCCGGAACTGGATGACGCGGTGGCGATCCTGTCCCAGCTCATCGAGCAGGGTGGCGGGGCACGCGAACCACTGGGCCGTCTGGCCGACCTGATCGAGGATCGCCAGCAGACGCGGGTGCAGGAGAAGGTCAGCCGGATGTCGGCGAAGATGAGCATCGTGATGATGCTGTTTCTGTTCCCGGCGTTGATCGCGGTGCTGGCCGCTCCAGGATTTATCAGTCTGTTGGGAGCATTGGGAGGACTCGGTGACTAGGAGCCTGTCGGGTTGGGATGTACGTCGCGTGCGTGGTGCAGGGACGAGACTGTCTTGCCGCGCGCCCGGGGCGCAGGAAAAGGCGCGCCACGCTTCGCCGCACGCAGTTGGGTCGTCCCGGGGCCGCGCGGCGGCCGGATGGCCGGGCCTGCTGCTGGTGGGCGCACTGCTGCTGTCGGGCTGTGCGTCACTCCCGGGGCGGGAGGAGACGCCCGCGCGGGACTGCGAATCGACGCTGGATTCCGACGAGCGGGTCGCGATGCAGCTGGCCGGCGAGATGATGGGCGAGGGCCGCCCCTATGCGGCACTGGCGGAGCTGGATGCACTGGGGACACGAAAGCCGGAGGTGCGCCTGGCCCGCGCGCAGATCCTTGCGCGCATCTGGCACCCGGCGGCGGCCGGGGAGTTCCGGGCGGTGAAGGATGACCCCTGTCACCGCGGTGCCGCTTACCATGGCCTGGGCCTTCTGGCATTGCGCGAAGGGGATTACCAGAAGGCACGGGAGTCGTTTGCGGTGGCCCGGCGTGAGTTGCCCAATGTGGCGCGGGTGCGCAACGACTACGGTTTTGTGCTGCTGATGCTGGGGCGCGAGGCGGATGCGGAGTTCGAGCTGCGCAGTGCCCTGGAGCTCAGTGAGGGTGGTGAACGGCCACTGGAGAATCTCCTGTTGCTGTATCTGAGCCGCGACGACACGGAGGAGATGAACGAACTGGTGCGGCGCTACGGCGTGGATGCGGGCCTGGTGGAGAGGCTGGATGCCCGTGCCGCGCAGTTGGCGCAGGCCCGGCGGGCTGCCCGCGGCGATGACGAGACCCGGCCTGTGCCCCTGGATGGGGTGGAGCAGGGGAAGCCCTGGGTCGTGAACGAGTGGAGGGATGATGATGGGTTGCAGTGACAGGTGCAGGCGCGGCGAAATGGTGGGGCTCCGGCTGAGTGCGGCGCTGCTGCTGGTGCTCGCTGCCGGGGGTGCCCAGGCACAGGCGGGCCAGGATACGCCCGGCGCCGGTGGGCAGGGGGCGGCGCCCGGGAGCGATACCCGCCAGTGGCTGGACCTGCAGCGTGGCGGCAGCCAGGCCTCGCCGAACGTGCAGCGGTTGCCCGAGGCGGCGCGAACCCGGGCGCTGGAACGGTATCTGGAGAGCTTCGGCCACCCGATACCGGAGGACTATTTCGATCGCGAGCGTTTCGGCGTGCGTTAGGGGTCTTTCGGGGTTGAATACTCGGCATGCGCGGAGCAGAGCACAAGAACGTCCCGGCGCCGCCAGGTGCCCGGGTTCGGATCGGGTTCGGGCCATGATGCGGTACCGGCCGGAGGTCCGGCGCCCGGGGCTGCGCCGGGGAGGTCAGCGCGGTGCGATCGGCATCCTGGCGGCGTTGCTGCTGTTTGCGGCGCTGCTGGCGCTGGTGCTCGCGGTGGACACCGGGCGGCTGTTCATGGAGCAGCGCGATCTGCAGCGCATCGCAGACGCCACGGCGCTGGAGACCGCAATGGCGCATACCGGCTGCGAGGCGGAAGCGGACGACGCCGCGGCGACCGCGCGGGACAGCGCTGTCCGCAACGGCTATGCGGGGGATCTGACCGCCGAAGCGGACGCGGTGCTGCTTGGGCGGCTGCGGGTGGAGGATGACGGCCTGCGGGTGTTCGAGACCGGCAACGACCGGAATCCGGAGGCGGTGCGGATCCTGGTCCGCCGCGAGGTGCCGACCAGCCTGGTGCTTGGCGGCCTGTTCGGTGGCAGTACCACGCTGGAAGCCGAGGCAGTGGCGCAACGGCCGTCGTTGGTCGGGATTTCGGCCGGGTCCTGGCTGGCCGGTCTGGACAGTGAGCAGTCCGTCCTGCTGAATGCCCTGCTCAACGGACTGCTCGACAGCGAGCTGGAACTGGGCGTCGTGTCCTGGCAGGGCATTGCGGCGACCTCCATCAGTCTGCTGGAGCTGGGGGAGGAGCTCGGATTGCTGATGGTCGATGCCGGGGTCGGGACGGTCGACGAACTGCTCGGTACCAGGGTGGCGCTGGCGGACCTGCTGGAGGCCACGGTGACCGCGGTCGACGCAACGCACCCCTGGATGTGGACGTGCAGCTGTTGCGCGAGCAATTGCTTCACGCGGGCCTGCCCGAGGTGGAGATTGCGCTGGAGGAGTTTCTGCAGGTGAGCGCGCCGGGGAACCGCGAGGCCGCCCTGGAGGCTGGTGTGAATGCGGCGGATCTCCTGCTGGTTTCCGCCCTGACTGCAACCGGAAACAGCGCCATCGATCTGGACCTGGACCTGGACCTGGGGCTGGATAGCCTTGTCGGGGAGCTCGATCTCGTCGACCTGGATGTGGGGGTCGGGCTGAATGTGATCGAACCGCCGCAAATCGCCATTGGGCCACCCGGTCGCGACGCCGACGGGGAATGGCACACATGGGTAGAGACGGCACAGACACGCTTGCAGGTCGATGCGTTCCTGGAGTTGCCGGGGGCGCTGGCAACGGTCGACCTGGGACTTGCCCTGCAGCTGGCACAGGGTGAGGCCTGGCTGGAGGCCGTCAGTTGTCCGCTGCACGGGGCGGGACGCGAAGTGGAGGTTGGCACGTTGCCCGGGCTGGCTTCCCTGAGGCTGGGGCGTTTTAGCGACATTGCCGCCAGCCACAGTCCGGATTTTGAGCCCGGCAGTGTGCAACTACGGGTCAATCTGGCGGATGTCCTGGATGACCTTCCCCTGGTCGGAGGAGCCCTTGGCGGTCTGCTGGGTGGGATCACGGATCTGGACCTTCTGGAGGTGGAGGTGGAATTGGGGGCGGAGGTGCCGCTGGAGCCCGCTTCCGCGGAGACCCACTTCTTCGAGCTCGAGAACCGTTCGGATCTGCCGAGCGCGCCAGTGACCTCGTCAACGGCGATTGCTGATGCAGTGGACCGGCTGGAGAGCGTGCTGGAAGATGAACTGGAGTTGGGGTTGAATGCCGAACTGCTCGGGTTGTCCCTGGGGCTTGATCTCGACGCTGTCGTTCAGGGCCTGCTGTCGGATTTGGTGCTGCCCCTGCTCCGCCCCGTGCTTGATGCATTGGCCACGCAGTTGCTGGCCCCCCTGCTGGAACTCCTCGGCTTGAGGATCGGCGGCATGGAGGTACAGGTGGTCGAGCTGCGCGAGGGGGGTGTGCATGTCGTGCGTTAGCGGCGCGGTGCGCCACGCGACGGATCGCGCTTGCCTGGCGCCCCGCGGGCGCGGTCGCCAGCGGGGCGCCGTAGCCATCGAGTTCGCGCTGACGTTCGTGCTGTTCTTCGGCATCTTCTATGCCATCGTGTCATATGCGTTTCCGCTGCTGTTGTCGCAGAGCATGAACATGGCGGTGGCCGAAGGGGCGCGCAGCGCGCTGGCCATGGATCCACAGACCGAAGACTACGATACCCGCCTGCAGGACCACGCCCGCGAGCGCACCCGGGCCTATCTGGAGGACTCGCTGATGGTGGCGCTCTTTCCGGGGGAATTCGTGGTCGCAACGGAGCTTGTCGATGATCTGCTCGAGGTGTCGGTGACCTATGACTATCGGGCGGATCCGCTGATGGTGCCGCTGGAACTGCCGCTGATCGGGCAGGTGCCGCGTATCCCGGAGCAGTTGGGCGCGCAGGCGTCGGTCGAGCTGGCCGCGCGAATTTGGTAACGGATGCTGGGAAAAAGATGATGGACGGAAATCCGGTTCTGCTGGTGGACGATGACGCCGAGATCCACGAGGAGCTGGCGGAGGCGCTGGAGGCGGAGGGCTACGCCGTCTGGCACGAGGCGACGGCGGACGGGGCGCTGGGAACGCTGCGCGAGCAGCCGGACATCCGCATCGTCCTCCTGGATCTGCGGCTTCCGGGGGAGGGTGGTATGCATGTGCTCGAGACGTTGCAGCGCGATTTTGGCGATTACCATGCGGTGATCATCGTGACCGGCCACGGTTCAAAGGAAACGGCGATCGAGGCGCTTCGGGCCGGGGCGACGGATTTTCTGGAAAAGCCGGTGAATCCGAAGGCGTTGTTTGCCGCCCTGCAGCGGGCCGAGCGCGAGATCGTGGCAACAGCCGGGAGCGGATGGGTGAACCCAGGCGACTGATCGGCGACGGCTGCCGCGCGACGGAATGGAACGATGGAAACCATGGATCACGGAATCGACCGGCCGGGCCCGGACATGCAGGCCGGGGCACCGCCGGATCGGGACCGGCTGCAGCGGCTTCTGCTTGACGTGTCGCGGCGGCTTGCACTGGCCGTGGCAGGCCCGGAGGCGCTGGAGGATGTAGCCGAAGCGACCGGCATCGGGCTGGGTGCCGACCGGGTGTCGGTGTACTGGAAGCCGGGTGTGCCGGGCCACGAGGGCGGGGTGTTGGCGCAATGGGATTTCGCCGGGACGGCCGCGGCGGAGCCGGCAGTGGGCGTGGCCCGCTATTGCGACGTCCCGGCGCTGGCGGAAACGGCCGGCGGCCCGCTTCCGGTGCTGGTGGGGCATGCGGCCGATGCGGCAGGTGGCGGTGGCATTCAGCGCGTGATGGCCGGGCGGTTCGTGCAGTCCTGCCTGTTGCTTCCGCTGCTGTTCGAGGGGCAGCTGGAGGGGTGTGTGGCGGTCGAGGCCCGGCGTGCCAGCGGCGACTGGGATGCCGCTACCGCCGGCGCGCTGGCTCCGCTGGCGCAGATGGTGTCCGGCTTCCTGACCCGCATTTCGGCGACGGCCGCGCTGCAACGGGAGCGTTCGCGGTGGCAGGAGGCCGAGGCGGCGGCCGGGATGGGGTACTGGGAATGGTGCCCGCAGGGCGACCGGCTGGTCTGGTCGCCGGGACTGGCTGCCTTGTTGGGACTTCCGGCCGGCGGTTGCGGTGCGCTGGAGGTGCTGCGGGATTGCCTGCCTGCGCAGGAGGCGGAGGCAGCGATGACGCTGCTGCGGGCGGTGGCAGCCGGTGGCGAGCGCGGGGAGCGGGAACTCGCCTTCGAGCGTCCGCGGGTGGCCGGCGAGGGCCGGGCGGGCCAGTGGCTGCGCCTGCAGGCGTGGCCGGCGAGGGGAGCGCGGGGCGAGTTGCTGGTACGCGGTAGCCTGGCCGACATTACACCGGCGCGGCAGGCGGAGGAGCAGGCACGCTCCGCCACGCGGCGACTGGAGAGTCTGATCGCCAATGCACCGATGGCGGTGTATGTATGTCGGTTGGAGGAGGAGGGGCTGCGGGCGGAATACCTGAGCGCGAACATCCGCGCGATCCTCGGCGCGGCCCCGGATGCCCTGCCGGAGCCGCGGGAGCTGGAGGCGCGCACCCATCCGGCGGATCTGCGTCTGCTTCGCGGTCGTGCCCCCGGGCTGGTCGGGGACGGCCATTTTTCCGGTGTCTATCGTCTGCGGACGGCCGACGGCGGCTATCGCTGGATCTACGAGGAGGCGAAGCGGGTCGATGCCGGCGCGGAGGCATCGGAGGTGGTGGGCATTTTCCTTGATGTAACGGAGCGCAAGGCGATCGAGGCGGAGGTCTATGCCAGCGAGCGCCGCTACAAGGCGATTGTCGAGGATGCCCCGGCGTTCATCTGCCGCTACGGCAACGACCTGACCCTGCGCTTTGCGAACAGCGCGTTCGTCGATGCGTTCTGTGGCGGGGATGGAGACGTCGAGGGGCACAGCTGGCTGGCGTTTCTGCCGGAGGACGAGCGTCAGGCGGTGGGCGAGCGGCTGGCGCGCATGTCGCCCTCGCGGCCGATCCAGGACTACGAGATGCAGATGACGGTGCCGGGGCGCGGGATGCGCTGGGTGTCGTGGTCGGAGCGCGGGTTCTTCTCCGAGGAGGGTGATCTGGTCGAGGTGCAGGCGGTCGGCCGCGACAACACCGAACTGAAGGAGGCCCAGGCCAAGCTGGTGCACGCGGCGAAGATGGGCACGGTCGGCGAGATGGCCACCGGCATGGCACACGAGCTGAACCAGCCGCTGAACGTGATTCGCATGGCGGCGCACAATGCCCGCCGTTTTCTGGCCAATGCGGACATCGGTCCGGAGAAGGTCGAGGGCAAGCTGGACCGCATCGAGGGCCAGGTGGAGCGGGCGGCGGCGATCATCGACCAGATGCGCATGTTCGGGCGCAAGAGCGATCACGAGGCGCGGCCCTTCGGCGTGGTGGAAGCGGTGGAGAGCTCGCTGGTGCTGATCCGCGAACAGTTCGAGGGCAACGGGATCGAGCTGTCCGTGGATAGCAGCGCGGTGGAGGAGGACCGGGTGCTCGGTCACCGCGATCAGCTGGAACAGGTACTGATGAACCTGATGATCAACAGCCGTGACGCGATCCGCCAGAAGCACCGCGATGGCAAGGGCGGGGACGGACCGGACTGGATCCGGCTGAGCGTGGCCGGTGGCCGGGAGGCCGACACGGTGGAGATTCGGGCCGAGGATTCCGGTGGCGGGATCGATCCGGCGGCGCTGGAGCAGTTGTTCGAGCCGTTCTTCACCACCAAGGAGGTCGGCGAGG
>SL_3KL_010_SEDDRAFT_10003644_pt1 | contig 13996 bp, 16 predicted proteins | sample SodLakKL_010_SED_2_FD_10381 | JGI IMG/M metagenome (IMG submission 10381)
TTATCATCAATACCTGTCCACATGGTTTTTCCCGCCTGCCAGGTTCCCATGATTATGCGGCTTATCTCTATATCTGATTTTCCAAGTGTTATAAACTGCATCTTCTACCCCCAAAATTCTTGCCAGTCGCCTATCACCTGGCCAGGGCTTAACTTCCTCTAAAAAAACAAGGAGAAAAGGGAAAAAAGCAGCGGGATTTGCTGCCTTTTTCCCTTTTGGAACACGGACTCAATCTATGCAAAAAAAAAAGAGGCTTTTTTAACGTTTGGAGAATTGATAGCGTGCTCTGGCACCCCTTTGCCCGTATTTCTTTCTTTCTTTCTTCCTGGGATCTCTTCGGACAAAACCGGCTCTTTTGAGCTGAGTTCTTAATTCCGGACTGGCCAGCATCAATGCCCGGGTAATTCCATGCCGGACTGCTCCTGCCTGGCCCGAATAGCCCCCGCCTTTAACCGTCACTTTGACATCAAAATCCCCCATTGTATTGGTTAAGGCCAAAGGTTGAAGCATGGTTTTGTAAATGTTTTGAATTCGGAAATAATTCTCGGCAGGCCGGTTATTGATGATAATATTTCCATCACCAGGCTTGAGCCATGTTCTGGCAACTGAACTTTTTCGTCTTCCCGTGGCGTAATAAACTTGTTCTTTCTCCATATAGTTCCCCGTTTTATTGATGCAATTTCAATACCCTATCGAAATGTTTATTCATAATACAAGACAAAATTTTCTCCGGCTTCAAATGTTTCAACGAAGTTTTAGTTCCTGAGGCTGTTGGGCTTCATGCGGATGGTTCTCACCGGTGTAGACCTTGAGTTTTTTGAAAATTTTTCTTCCAAGGCGATTTTTGGGAAGCATTCCCTTGACGGCGAACCGAACCAGATCCTCGGCCCTTTTTTCCAATAGTTTCCTGGCTGAAATACTTCTCAACCCCCCGGTATACCCACTATGCCGGTGATACATTTTCTGATCCCACTTGTTACCGGTAAGCTCCACTTTATCAGCATTGATCACAATGACACTGTCTCCGCTGTCCACATGGGGAGTAAACAGCGGATTGTGCTTTCCACGCAAACGCGCTGCCACCTGAGAAGCCAGACGCCCAAGGATCATCCCGGAGGCATCCACTACATACCAATTATTTTTAATATCCGATTGCTTGGCACTGTATGTATATTTTTTCACGTCAAAATCTCCTGTTCATAATCTGTATAATCTGGTGACGTTATAAGAAAAAAGGGATCATGTCAATAAAATTTTAGTCCCTAAAGCCGTTAAAGTCCAAACTGTTTTTTATACCAAAAAATATTCCAAATTGACATCAAAAACTTTTTTAATATAAGCTTTGGATTGTTATCACTCGATTATTAAAAAAGGAGTTGATTATATGGATTGTCTGGAAATAGAGGTCAAGTTTTTTTTACAGGATCTGCAGCCGGTAAAAAAGCACCTTACCCGGCTGGGTGCCGAAAATTCGGGTCGTTTTTTTGAAACCAATATCCGATTCGAAGACAGGCAAAACAGTTTGATTAAAAAAAATGCTCTGCTAAGGCTTCGAAAGGATAATCGTGTCAGCCTCACTTATAAATCATCGCCTGATGATAGTGATGAAAATTTTAAGGTTTATAACGAGCTGGAAGTTGAGGTGAGTGATTTTAAAACAATGGAATCCATTCTAAACTCATTGGGCTTTTATACTGCGCAAGTCTATGAAAAATGGAGGGAAACACTGGTTTTAGAAAACACGCATTTTTGTCTTGACACTATGCCTTTTGGAAATTTTCTTGAAATCGAGGGTTCGAGGGATAACATCAAAAAAATGGCCCGGCAGCTTCGCCTTGACTGGAATGAGCGGATTTTGTTTAATTATTTAAAAATGTTTGAAACAATCAAAGCGCGTGAAAAGTTTTCATTTTCTGATGTCACCTTTGAAAATTTTAGACAAATAACAGTTGATTTTTACAGGTACTTGCCTGTTTTTACGCAAAAGGGAAATTCATGAGTGACGAAAACCAAAAAGCGGCCATGGATAAAGCCATATCTGTTTTTACTTTAAACCTTCGTTTTGGACTTGCAGATGATGGCCCCAACAGCTGGAAGTTTCGGAAAAAGGGTTTTCCGGATTTGTTGAATGAATTTTTATCCGATTTTATGGCTTTTCAGGAAGTCAACGATTTTCAGGAAAATTTTTTAGAACGCCTTCTTGATGGCTATTATTATATTGGTAAGCGCAAACCGGCCCCGCGTTTTTGGCAAAATAACCTGATTTTCTATGAAAGCAGTTGGCAATGTCTTGGGTGGGAGCATTTTTTTTTGAGTGCAACACCGGATATTCCAAGCCGGTCTCCCGGAAGCAAATGGCCACGCCAATGCACCATAGGTCTTTTCAGTCGCGGAAATAAACGGGTGATTTTGATCAACACCCATTTTGATTTTGATGAGCAGGTTCAGATAGAAAGTGCTCAATACGTTATCAAGCGACTTTTAAAGTATCCGCCGGAGATTCCCGCAATTCTACTGGGAGATTTTAATTGTCCGCCTTCACAGCCTTGTCACAAGGTATTTACCGGGGAGGAACCGGAATTAACAGTTGAAGGAGGACGTTTTTTCAAACCGGTTTTTAGTAAACCCTACCCGGGCACACATCATGGTTTTTCGGGAGAGGCTGGGGGAAACCAAATTGACTGGATCATGTACAGTGGCAATATAAGGCCTGTAAAATGGGGAGTCGTTCGGGATAAATTTGCCGGTGTTTATCCATCCGACCACTTTCCTTTATATGCCGTATTTGAGTGATGAGAATTTTAAAAACATGCGCGGTTCTTTTATCCAGACAACCTTTGCGGCCGTGCCGGCAAACCCCCTGGATCAAACAAACCATCGAGGCTGTCAAATGGATAAAGCAAAAGCGGCTATCGCTTTTAACCTCCGTGGGGATGCAAACGTGGGAATTTTTGGTTTATCTGGCCCGAAGTCTGGAAATTGAGCAGATTATTGTGATTTCCTCAGCCAGCCAGGATGAATTTGAAAAACTTCGGGAATCCACGCTGTACCAATTCGATCTTGATCCAAACCTGGTCCGTTTCAAGGCCATCATATCGAAACAAACTCAAACCAGACACCGCGATCTGTTGTATAATCGGGACCATGCGGCTGTTTCTGGAGCAGACATACTCGTTCCGGTATCAGTGAGGCCCGGGGGGCATATGGAAAAGCTGATCCGCGAAAAGTCAGGAGCGCTTAGACGCTGTGGAGCATTCAAAGAGTATGAAATAAAAGACAGCTTGGTAAACCGGCAATTTCAAATTGATTATCCGAAAAAAAACGCAACCATGGCCTACCAAATTGAAAAAGAGCAATTACTCCCTGAGATAACACAGGTTGGAAGGCAATATATCACCCATTGGACCCGGGCAAACAACGGACCGTGGCCTGATGAAAGAAAATATCATTTCTTTGCCGATATTGAAAATAGCGACATTTATCCCCGCAGTGCATTTCATACCCTTCAACATATTTTAAAAAGCGGAAAGATTATCGCATCATCCATACACAAACCCCAAGGGAGTCCAACGGTATCATTTTCGGGCCTCTCTCCGACAGAGGCAATATCTTTGATGAAATGGCGGTCACGCTATCGCCAGATGAGCTTCGAACCCTACGGTATCGGTATTGAAAAAAGGGAGGCAAAATCAGTGGGAATATTGCCGGTTCATTATTACCGCAAGGGAGATCATCTGAAAGATGAGCAGCGGTGGCGCTCTCAGTCCACAGGAATTAAAACAAATTGGAAAAGAGAACTGGAATACCGGTATCCTGGAGATTTTTATCTCTCCGGTATAGATTGCCGAAAAATGGTATGTTTCTGCCACACCAAAGGCGAAGCGGATGCTGTTGAAAAAATGTGCGGAATAAAAACTTATGCGTTTTGCAATAAAAACGATAAAATTTAAAGCGTTGTGTTTTTCAAAAACTTCATTTTTGAACTGATCTTTGACCCGGTTTTAAAAGATCCTTCACAACATTGAGCATAGGGGGTTTCAATGGCCGCCATTTCGGAGATATGGCCCTGCCCTCATGCCATTGGAATTCAACAACCTCATATTTTTCAGCAATATGGTACTGGCCTTTATCTCCATAGGTAACCGGAGGGTAATATTCGATAAAGAGCATTCTGGTGGGGTCGATGTTAAATTTTTCAGTCAATTTTGTGGCAATATGACTTGAGCAACTTTTGATCGACATCTTACTTTCCGGAACATCCGTTATGATCACAATAATGGGCTTTAAATAATCGATGCTCTCCGCTTTTCCTTTTTTCAAATCGAACATTTTCAATCGGCATTTGCCGCTGGCCAGTTTTAAAAGACCTCCCCAGCCATCCCAGGAAAAAATATCATCATAGATTTTCATTAAATCCCTCATTTGTTTGAGTTGGTCATTTATAGCAGGGACATGGTTGCGTCTCACGCAGAGGATGGGTACGAGAAAAAATGCAAAAGCACAGCTTTTGCACTCCTTCAACACCCCCCTATCCGCCAAATCCCTTACAATCAGAATACTTTTAACCTTTAACCTTTAACCTTTAACCACTCATTTTAATACTTTGTCAAAGCGCTGTAAATACGAAGCAGCTTGTCAGGTAATTCGCGTACCTCTGAAATGACCGTATGATGAACGTTTCCATAAAGATCATCGAGTCGGCAATCATCTGCAATATTTACCGTGATGGCCCTGAAAGGGATGTTTTTGGCAAAAGCTTCCGAGGCGGCCTTTCGTGTATCTTCTATCGCATAGTCCCGTTTGTAATCAAGATCATTTGGAAAACCATCACCAAGCAAGATCATCAGGCGCACCATGGCTTCCACTTTTTCCAGTTCTTTCAGACCATGACGAATGGCAGCACCCATCCTTGTATTTCGCCGGGGCGACATGGCATTGATCCGCCATTTTACATTATCGTTTAAAGGCTCAGAAAAATCCTTGATGCGGTAATAATCCACTCCTAAACGGCCGGTACCGGAAAATCCGGCAATAGCCCATTTGTCCCCCAAAACTTCAAGAGCTTCACAAAACAGGATGATAGCCTCTTTTTCAACATCCAGAACCGTCTGGGTCGATTCAAAGACTGTATTGGAGGTCGATTTTGAAAGGTCCACCAGCAGTAGAACCGCTACATCGCGCTGCTGTTTGAGTCTTTTGATATAAAGGCGCTCAGATGGGAGCCATCCTGCCTTTTTATCAATTGCAAAATCGAGCATGGCCCGGTAATCGAAGTCATCGCCTTCCACCCAAGGTTTCAAAATTTTGAGTCTTTCCGGCTTTAACAGCTCGAAAGCGTAACGAACCTGGCTGACAAGCCCTTGATGGCGGCTCAAGGTCTGCTGGTAAAACCCACCTTTATCTTTTTCCATGAATCTATCAAGAACCCGGACATGATCATGGATATAGTCTCCCAGTCGACAATCCCATTCCTGGTAAAAAAAAACCGATCCTGAAAAATCCGGCTGAAAAATTTCCGAAGCACAAGAGGTTTCAAGCAATCCGTTTAGGACCAAACCATCGGCATCAATCGCAATTTTTCGCTTTCCATGTTCGTCCTGCTCCGGGGCGCTCAAGGAGAGTATTTCTTTGAGATCATCCAGCCTCAATCGTCCGCCCTTCTTGATCAGCTGTTTTCGGATATCAGATTTGAAAATCCTGATATTCTGCTTTTGGAGTGTCTCTTTGATTTGTTCGGCCAAACGTTCATATTGATTAAAGGTTGAAAAATACAACTCAGGATGAATTTTTCTATAAAATGGGAACGTTAAAGAGGTGTAGCTTTTCGAGCCTTGTTGCGGGGTTTTATCTGCCAAGCCCGTTGACGGTTTCAATTGATTGCTTTTGGTACCTGGAGCGAATTTTTGCTGCTCCCCTTGTGTATACAGGTGTTCCATGAAAGAATAGAATTCCAGTACCAGAGAAGCGCTGGTTTCAACTGCGGGATTTTGGGAAATTTTTTCATCAAAAACGGCTGCAATATGATCCATCATTTTTATTTGATCCGGATTTATGTTTTGATCAGATGATTGCTCAGCAGCGATTAGCCGATACAGGTAAAATAGAGGGGATGAACTATCTTTTTGAGATGAGAGACGATGAATTTCGTCTTTCATAAAAGGCTTGGTATGTCTTATTATTCCGGGATATTTTTGCTTTATTAAAAACCGAATTCTTCCATGCTCAAACACCGTAAACAAATCCTGCGCCAGAGAACTTGAAAAAAATCCGGCAAAAAATTGGTTTAAATCTGCACCTTGCCGACTCCCCGGATTTAGAGAAAACCCGGTTATAAATTCAAGCTTTTCCATATCGAAATCAAAGGTGCCGAATTCATAGAGACTTGCCTCCAGTTTGGTAAGACATTTGTAAAGGTCTATGTTTTTTTCCTTGGTTGAGTAGACACCGATTGTTTCCGGAAGATAAATATACTGCCCGTCAGATAGTACCGAGGCGGTATTTTCATCTGTTTTTAATTTTCTGTCCGGCAGTTCAGACAGAGGNTTGACCGATAAGTTGGNACNCTAGTTCGGGCCTGAAGATATTGATCGAGCTGTTGCCGAACCTGTAAAAAAGAAACGGTGACTTGCAGATTGTTGAAAATCTCCTGTCCCAGCTGGATTCCAGGGACATAAATTTTGATGCTGATTTTTTGCTTTGGGCAAGTTTTTCCAACCCCATGTCCACAAATTGATCCAGCGTCTCCGGGGAAAGCAGTTTCAGTTTTTTTTCAAATCCTTCCAGAAAAGGTTCTATCAGAGAAATATCGGCCTTAATTACCCTTGTTAATAAAGGAAGCAACCAGATTCTGCTTTCCGGTTTAAATTTTCGAACTGCGTTGGGAAGTATATGGGATAAGTGTAAAGACTGGTTATATGTAATATCCTGAGAAAAAGAGCTTGCAAGAACATCCAGAAAGGAATTTGCCGCTGCCTGCTGCTTTGAATTCAATAATTCCGAGACAATTTCCAGGGAGGTTTTCAACGTATAGGTTCCCTTGGATTCCATGATGGAAACTGTACTCAGAAATTTACTCAATAACTTTTCGGTCCCGTGGATTAAAACCATTGGAAGATGCTTTGCCATCATCACGCCCAGGGTCGGACCTTTTTTTGAGGTTTCCCGGATTATATGGCGATAGATTTCAAGCCTGGAAATTTTATTTTCTCCCATCAACCGGGCAAACCCCAGAGCAATGGCGTATCCAAAAGATATTTCCTGATTTATCCCCCGGAAAGACTCTTCCACAAGCATTTCAAGATATTTTTCCGGAATAACCGCATCGTTGCTTTTTAAAAGCTGCACCACATTTCCGGCCAGTTCAGGATCCGCTGTAAAAAGGGATTTAAGATGCTCATCGGTCATATGTCAGAATAATGGGGGGGTATCTTTTTGATGTTATTAATGTTTAGACCCTTTTCAGGCTCATTCTTTGGATACTGCAATCATAAAATTTTCACGAGGGGAATGTAAAGATAAAAATGGATACCGACCATTTATAAATTTTCACAGAAAGAAATAAAAAATTATCCTTGACCTGTTGTTAAATTTTGTGGAAAGTCAGCCTATGAAACATATCCCATTTATTTGGCAAAATTTTTAGGCAGAAACTTGTGTGGGGGGTGATCGCTTTGAAAATTGCCGTTATCGGTGCCGGAGCCATGGGGTCCCTTTTCGGTTCCATGTTGTCAAAGGTGTGCGAGGTGTCTCTGATTGACATCAATGATGAACATGTGGAAGCCGTCCGTAAAAACGGCCTGATAGTGGAAAATATGGATGGTTCCCGAACCATCTCCAGGGTTTTCATGACCACTCGTCATGCGGAGTTAGCAAAACCGGTCGATCTGGCAATTATTTTTACCAAATCCTACCATACTCAGGATGCGGCCTTTACGGCCCAAGCCATTCTTGATCCCGATGGCGTCGCTTTGACACTTCAAAACGGTATTGGAAATCTTGAGATTCTCCAAAAGGTATTGGGAACTCAAATGGCTATCGCAGGAGTGACTTCTCATGGAGGTACTTTTTTGGGACCCGGAATTGTTCGGCACGCGGGAAAAGGGCTGACCCATATTGCCAATATCTCCGGAAAAAATACACTCATTGAAAAGATTGCAGAGATATTCAATGCCGCAAATATTGAAGCCATTTTGTCCGATAATTGGAAAAGCCTCATGTGGGGAAAACTGATCATAAACGTTGGAATCAACGCTTTGGCTGCCATTTGCCGTGTACCCAACGGAATTATCGGTAAAAATTTTCAATGCCTCGGTATTATGAAAGATGCCGTGTCAGAAGCGGTGGCAGTTTCCAATCTTCTCGGTGTGAAGCTTCCTTATGAGGACCCCGTTGAACAGGTGAAAAAGGTGTGCGAAGCCACCTCAGCCAATCGTGCAAGTATGCTTCAGGATGTCTTGAGAGGCACCCGTACTGAAATCGGAGCAATAAACGGTGCCATTGTTGATGAAGCGAAAGCGCTGGGAATATTGACCCCCGTCAATCAATTTTTAACACGGACAGTCAAGGCCATCGAAACCAGTGCCGAGCATCGGATAGGGTAAGGGACATGCTGATGATTGGATCTGCTCCAGATGAATTTTCCGGCAGGCCCTGAACAAAATTTTCTTCACCAAGACAGCTTAAGGAGAGCAATATGGGAAAAATCACTGTTCCGGAAATCAAAGCCCGAAAAAACAGCAACAACCCCATCACTATGTTAACCGCTTATGATTATCCCTGGGCACTGCTCATAGACCAGGGTGGCATAGACATTATACTGGTGGGAGACTCGCTGGGTATGGTGGTTTTAGGTTATCCGGATACAGTATCGGTTACCATGGATGAAATGATCCACCATACCAAAGCAGTCACAAGGGTGGTAAAAAATGCCCTTGTTGTTGGTGACATGCCCTTTGGTTCATATAATGTTTCCAGTGATAAGGCCATATCCAATGCTAACCGCATGGTGAAAGAAGGCCGGGCTGATTGTGTTAAGCTGGAAGGTGGAACGAGCATGGCACCAATCATTGAAGCCATTGTGAATGCAGGTATTCCGGTTCAGGGGCATATCGGTCTGACACCCCAGACCGCATCGGCTTTGGGAGGTTTCAAGGTGCAGGGAAAAAGTGCAGAGGCGGCCGGTATTTTGCTTGACGATGCCAAAGCTCTGGAAGCTGCAGGGTGCTTTTCCCTTGTTCTCGAAGCCATTCCATCACCTATCGCCAGACTTATCACGGAATCCATATCTATCCCCACAATCGGTATAGGCGCAGGCGTCCATTGCGATGGTCAGGTACTGGTTACCCACGACATGGTTGGCCTTTTTGATCGTTTCACACCCAAATTCGTTAAACAATATGCCAAAATCAGCAGTGTTATTGCTCAGGCTATTGAATCCTATAAAACCGAAGTCGCCGAAAAAAAGTTCCCCGAAGAAAAGCATTCATTTGCCATGAGTGAGGATGAACTCGAAAAAATGAAGGAAGCATTGAAAAAATTCTGAGTTTATGCCTGTCTGCAAAATAGGAACTTGACATAAGAATATGACCGCATATAATCATCCATTGATTGAAAATTTTAAATTATAGAACTTCGAATTTTCAGAATTATTTCGAAAGGATAAAAACCATGCCGTTTTATGAATACGAATGTCCCAATGGTCATATCGTGGAAAAACTGGAAATAACCAATACTGATGAAATCGAATGCCCTGAATGCCATGAAAAAGCGCACAAAATCATCTCCCTTTGTACTTTTAAGTTAAAGGGCGGGGGGTGGTATGCTGATGGATATGCTTCGAAACGGGATACATAGATATGATAAAAGGATTTCTGACCGCCATCCTGATTTGTTTTTGCCTGTACGTTCCGGCATCGGCGGAGGATCAGAACAAAATTCACATTGGCAAGGATGACCGGTGTCCGGTATGTGCCATGAAAGTTGCCAGGTACCCCAACTTTGCCTGTACAATGGATTTAAAGGATGGACAGAAGTTTTCTTTTTGCGCCACCGGATGCCTGATTCGCTCATGGTTTTATCCGGAAATTTTTTTAAAAGCACAAAAAGCAGATATCCGGCATGTCTGGGTACAGGATTATTTCACCGGGAAAAAAATTGATGGGCTAAGTGCTTTCTGGGTTGCGGGTTCCGATGTTATCGGACCCATGGGGCCGGCACTTGTCCCTTTAAAATCGAAAAGCGATATTGAAGTTTTTAAAAGGCGGCACGGGGGGGACATGGTATTTGATCTCAGCGAACTCACCGTTGAAAAATGGGAAACCATTACAGGCAAAAAGATAATAAGCCGATAAAACCGTATGTGAGAACGGATTTATATTTATCTGCAAAAAAAGCTGAACGTCGGAGCACCGTTTATGCTTTTTCGAGAAAAAAAATGGAGTGCAAAAGCTGTGCTTTTGCAAAAGATGCAACAGCACAGCTTTTGCACTTCACAACCATGTGACCGATTTGATTTATCCCGAAAAATCATTTTGAGTCTTTTCGGAATCACATTGCTGTGTTTAACCCTTGTATTGCTGGATGTTCATTTGCGCACCCCCGGCAATCATGAGGAACAAATTATTCAAGCGATAAATCTTAGCAACCTTTCCATTGTTCCGTCCGGAAGACCGTTACGGCATCCTGAAGGGGTTATCCCCTCGGTCAACCTGAAATTTTCTCCTTCTCTTGGTTCTATCATGATTAATGCAGAATACCTTCTTTTAAATCCTCCTCAATATTCAAAATCATATTCTATTCCATGAGATTGGCTTCACCAACCTGGCTATGGGCCGCGCGAGATATGCTTCGGCACCCTTCCGAGGCAATTTTAACAGCCTTGGCTCTGATATCGGTAATTGTTGTGGCTGCAGTGCCTATGCTGTTATCTCATGGACTTTCAAACACCGCTCAAAGACTTCTTGACAGCGGTCCTTCCCTGGTGGTCAGAAAACTGGCGGCAGGCCATTGGTTGCCCATGCCCGTTGAAGATGGCGTCAAAGCCGCGGAATCCGTAACCGGAGTCCTGTCTGCTGTACCTCGCATCTGGGGAGTAGTTGGTGGACCGGAAAGTGTGACAACTGTCATGGGAGTTTCAGAGTCTGATGTTCAAACCCTGAAACGGTTTTCCGATCTAACAAAATCTCCGGCCAGGGGGGAAGCTTTTATCGGCCCAGGAGTCCTCTCCGCGTCATCTAACGGGGATAAGGTTGAGGAACTCCTATTGCTTAACGGTCAAAAGGAGCTTTCAGTCAAGGTGGGGAAAATATTTTCCGGCAAAAACAGCATGGTTGTTCACGATATCATTTTGTTGCATGAAAGTGATGCCAGAAAACTTCTGGGACTTGAAAAAGGCTTTTCCAGTGACCTGGCAATCCATGTATTTCACGAGCAGGAGGCCGATGCCATTATCCCGGATCTTTTGGATGCTTTCCCGTGGCCGGTGGCGATCACCACAAAACAGGATACTTTGAAAATATACACGGCTTCAGGTGACCGTCGTGCAGGCCTCATTTATCTGGCGCTAATACCCTCACTATTAGGGTTGGCTTTGATTGTCACCGCCGGTTACCGTGGAACGCGCAGCAGATTTTATGAGGCTGGTCTTTTGAAATCTTTGGGATGGACCTCACAGGATATTGTGGGTTTTTTCATGTGCAAAGCTGCCTTGATTGCGTTTCCTTCCGTATCTTTGGGTATAACCTTAGCCTATGCTCTTGTTTATTGGCCTGCAGTTTCATGGCCCGCTTATTTGTTTTTCGGATGGCAAAACAACCCTCCCGGGCTATATCTCAATTCTTCTGGATCTTTTGGGATTTTAATTCAGGTTTCAGCAGGTATATTGGTGCCTTACCTGGCGGCCAACCTGTGGCCTGCTATCAAAAATGCAACTGCAGATCCTCATGTACTTTTACAGGCGGAAGGCAAAATGTAATGGAACGCGTCCAATGCGTGAATGTTTCTTTGATCATTTCTTTGTCCGGTCATGCAGAAAAAAGTATCATCCACCGTGTAAAAGCTGAATTTAACGCCGGCCAAATGTCACTTATCACGGGTGTTACCGGTGCCGGAAAAAGCACTCTTCTTCACATTTTGGCGGGGATCATCCGACCGACGGAAGGCGAAGTGATCGTTGACGATCAAAAGGTTTCCCGATGGATGGCTTATCATCGGGACAGGTGGCGTAAAAAAGTGGGTATCATTTTCCAACAGCCGCATCTGCTAAATGATTTGACTGTTTTTGAAAATGTCTGTCTTCCATTGATACCCCAAAAAATGCCCATGCAAACCATTCGAAAAAAAGCATTTCATGCCCTTGACTGTTTGGGACTATCCCACATGGCCGGGGAAAGGGTAACAGCACTTTCCGGTGGTGAACGTCAGCAGATTTCAATAGCCCGGGCCATTGTTTCCGGGCCGGAGCTAATTCTTGCCGATGAACCCACCGCACACCAGGACATGGAAAATGTAACGCGGCTGATGGATGTTTTTGAGCATCACAAAAGAAAAAATACGGTGGTCATTGTGGCATCCCATGATCCAAGAATTGTGGAATCCCGGCGATTTAATGCTTGTTTTAATATAGAAAACGGAACGCTGGAAAAAGTACAATAATGTTTTGGCATCCCATGCTTCTGGCAGTTATGACAGCGGATATGATGGCTATACTGCTGATACTGTCGGCATCGAAAACAGCCTATGATGTGCTGCTATCCTGGAGTCCTGAATCCGCAGACAGAAAACAGCTTAAACTTGAAACCGCTGTTGAAATGTCGACCATCAAAGTCAGGGCGGGAGCATGGACGCTTTTTTTTTCTACCAGTGTTTTGCTGATGGCTATTTCCAACACTTTGCCCGGAATAATACCCGGNGCTATGTGCGGAAAAGGCGTTATGCAGGCCACCGGCGACATGGGCAACCGTGCCCTGGCTTTCCGGTTTGCCGCCATATTTTTCCTTTTTCTGCGAACAGGGCTTGACAAGCTTGACCACACCACTCCGGGGGCTTCCCTTATTCAAACCAATGCACGATTGCTTCTCATAGCCCTTCCTCTCGTATTTTTCTCAACAACCAACACCTTTCAATCCATAGCCGGACTGGAAGTCCAAGCACCTGTCCACTGCTGCGCAGCCCTTTATGATTCAGTTCGCTCCACTCCAAAGATATTCATGGGAACACACCCACCAGATGCCTTTTGGATAGCTGCTTTTATTACCGGAAGTATATTGATGCTGGCTTCAGCTTTTCGGATGACCTTAGATGCTGGTTTTCAGACCGGTCGTAAATCAATGATCGGCATGATACTCTGTTTTTTATGGGCAATCGTGGCAGCCATAACCCTTGTAAGAGTGCTTTCGGCCTATCACTACCAGGTGCTGTACCACCACTGTCCATGGTGTCTGTTTTTGGACGAACATCGACTGGTGGGATATCCTCTTTTTGGGGCTTTGGCAGCAGCATTATTTGAATCCACCATGGCATTTGCAGTGGCACGCAGCGGCTGTAAATATCCCAGACTGAAATTGGAGGCCTCGGAAAGGATACGGAAAGCCGGTATTCGTCTCATGATCGCAGTCAGCTTGTTTTTAATGATCTCGGCAATACCTGCGGTCTTTTGGAGAATAAAATATGGGGTCTGGATCGGGGGGTGAATGGCGTAGGCGCTAACCTAAGGGATGTTGCAGCAAGCCCCCCTTTGGCAAACTGGTCTTTACCCACACTTGACACAGTGGGTACTGATAACATACTGATTTTATGATGTTGTGATTTATCCAATTGTTTCAACAACCACGGTGCCAATTTTTTTCTTTTTATGGCCCCCTGTTATTTTTTATGTCGCGCCCTTTCAGGGCTTAAAATTTTGGGGGTCTCTACCCAGGGCGCTGCCCTGGGCTGCATTATGTATCGACCTTTCAGGCCTCCTTTACCTTGCAACCTGCGAATCCTGCCCTGAAAGGGC
>SL_3KL_010_SEDDRAFT_10003645_pt1 | contig 13996 bp, 8 predicted proteins | sample SodLakKL_010_SED_2_FD_10381 | JGI IMG/M metagenome (IMG submission 10381)
TATTTCTGGTATAATAATTTTGCTTACGGCGGCCTTATTTTTATCGGGCTGTCTATAGTCTTTGGGATCTACCTGATCAGGGATTACGACCAGCAGAAGAATGAACTGATTGATGATATGGCAAAATCAAATGCTGAACTTTCAAGGCTGAATAAGCAGGAAGTGGCCCTTCGGGAAGAAAAAAACCGATTTCTTGGAATAGCTGCACACGACCTGAGAAATCCGCTCAATGCAATTATTGCGCTTGCAGATATCATGAACCAGGAATCAGATCATTACGAAAAAGAACACAGGGAATATATCGAGTATATCATTGAATCTGCGAACCAGATGAATTCCCTGATCGACAACTTTCTGGATGTTCACCGGAATGAAGAGCAGGGCAGTAAACCGAAGATTGAGAGAGTAAATATTAAAAACCTGCTAAAAGCCCTGTTATTCAAATTCGAAAACAAGGCTAAAAATAAAGATATCACCATTCAACTTGAGTATAATCTTGAGTCGGATCATGTCATGACTGATAAATCCATTTTCTCTCAGGTAGTGGATAACCTGATATCAAACGCTGTTAAATTCTCACCTTTTGGTAAAAATGTAACGGTCAGGTTAAAGGATTCCGTAGAAGGCTTTGCACTCGAAGTTGAGGATGAGGGTTATGGAATTAAGGAATCCGAGAAGTCAAAACTTTTCAGAAAATATCAAAAACTCAGCACGCGGCCGACAGGTGGCGAAACGTCAACTGGGCTTGGCTTATCAATCGTGTTCGATCAGATGGCAGAGATTGGCGGTCATATAATATGTGAAAGTGAAGAGGGTGAGGGAGCTACTTTTATAGCGCACTTCCCCGGCTGATTCTGCTCATTTCTGTATTCCCGCCTCCTTGTCCGGAAAATTTGGATAAGTCGGAGTTCACATTTTTCTTGTCCTGTAGTCGGGGTATATTCCTGATTAATCCAAAATTGTCATTGAAACAAAGACAATTTGCCCATAGTGCAAAATAGGTCTAACGACTTCTTTGGGTTTAACTGACAGAACAGAAATAACAAATCGAAACCGATATGCCGACGAACCAGGAAATTGCTGAAAAATTGCGGGAAATCTATAACCTGATGCAGCTTGCCGGTGAAAACCGGTTTCGGGCCATCGCTTTCGACAGGGCAGCTCAGACAATCGAATCCCTGAATAATCCGGTAATGGAGTATATTGAGAACCGGAATCTTACTGACCTGAAAGGAATTGGAAAATCGATTGCTGAAGATATTTATAGCTATGCTGAAAATGGTTCGATTCCCGTTCTCGACAATCTTAAAGAGAAAGTTCCGAAGGGATTGATTGAGTGGCTGAACATTTCCGGGTTAGGCCCGAAAAATATCGTCAAGATCCACAAGGAACTGGGTATTACCGGGATGGATGAATTGAAAACCGCATGTGAGGATGGGCGGGTTGCCAGCCTTTCGGGACTGGGTGATAAATCAGCAAAGAAGATATTAAAATCTATCGAATGGTTACAACAATTCGGGGAACGATGCCTGCTGAGTGAAGCATTCGAAATTGCTGATGTGATGAAAGCTTATCTGGAAGAACAGGATGGCGTGGAGCAAATAGAAGTGGCAGGTTCACTGAGGCGCAGAAAAGAGACAATTGGTGATATCGATATCCTTGTCGGAGCAGAAGCGGATAAGGCAATCGGGATTTTTGATGCATTTGTCAACCATGATCTGGTTGTAGAGGTGCTTGGCAGAGGGGAGACCAAAAGCTCAATAAGAACAGGCGAAGGACGACAGGTTGACCTGAGGATTGTTCAGCCAAACCAGTTTCCGGCGGCTTTGATGTATTTTACAGGCAGTAAAGAGCATAATGTCGGAATGCGGCAGAGAGCACGAGCAAGAAAGATGTCGCTTAATGAGTACGGCCTGTTTAAGTTGACAAAAGATGGCGAAACCGACTTTGATCAACCGGTTGACTATAAATCGGAAGAAGATATCTATCAAAAACTGGACCTTCATTTTGTGCCGCCCGAATTGAGAGAAAACTGGGGGGAGCTCGGGTATTTTGAAGAACATGAGTCAATGTCACTGGTTGAAATGGACGATATCCAGGGAGTTATCCATGCTCACAGCACCTGGAGTGACGGCAAAAATACGATTGAACAGATGGCCAGGGCCTGTCTGGCAAAAGGGTATTCGTATCTTGGTATAACTGATCATTCGAAAACAGCAGCTTATGCAGGCGGTTTGACTATCGATGAGGTTCAGAAACAGTGGACAGAAATTGAAGAGTTAAATCGTATGCTGGCTGATGAAGGTCACTCATTTACCATTTTTAAGGGGATCGAATCTGATATTTTGAGTGACGGTTCACTTGATTACCCGGATGAGTTGCTTGAGCAGTTTGATTTTGTCATTGCAAGTATTCATTCCGGCCTTGAAATGCCTCTTAAATCGATGATGGAGCGGTTTTATAAAGCAATTGAACATCCCGCAACAAGAATTTTGGGACACCCGACAGGCCGGTTATTGCTGCGCAGGGATGCCAGCAAACTCGATATGAATCAACTGATCGATTGGGCGGTGCAACACGATACACTGATTGAAATCAATGCGAACCCCTGGCGGCTTGACCTTGACTGGCGCCATGGAACGAAGGCACGTGAATCAGGATTAAAGACCTGCATTGGGCCGGATGCCCATACCATAGATGGCATTGATGATATCCGGTATGGGGTTATGATTGCCCGGAAGGGCCAGTTTAATAAGGAACGGGTAATTAATACATATACTTTATCTGAATTCAGGAAATGGCTTGATACATAGATAATGTGAGCTCAAACAAATATTGATTTGGATAGAAAATTTTTTCTTTGCAAATATGTTATATAACAAAGAGGGAAATTCTATCCAATATTTAACGATGCAGGCTATAATGAAACATTTGGTGTGGTTACTCGTGATTATGACATTGCATGCAACGGCATTAATAGCCCAGCAGACAGCACAGATAAATCTGGCCGGGTATAAGCATGTCCCGCCGGTCGCATCATCGGGCTCGGGAGTATTCCATGTTACCCTGCAATCCGATACGTTGTACGTCGAGGGGAATTTTCAGGACCTGGTAAGCAATTACCGTTCTTCATCTATTCATTACGGTTCTGAACAGGAGTCGGGGAACCGGCTGTTGGGACTGAAAGTACAACTGAATGAAGACAGGAGGAGCGGAGTATTTCATAAAGAAGAAAATTATTTTGAACTCAGGCCTTCGATGCTGGAAGCATTAAGCCAGGGCCACCTTTATATCAGTATTGCATCTGACCGCCATCAACGGGGGGAGATCCGGGCTCAAATTCCACCCATGCAGTAGGTTCTATACCTTATTTGCTGTAGGCAGCTTTTCAATTACATCAAGTGCAGGCTGAGGGTCTCCCATGACATAAAAATGGATGCCTGGAACATCGTAATCGAGAAGCTGGGAACACTGTTCGATACACCATTCCACACCAATTTCCCTGACTCGTTCCGGGTTATTAAAAATCTCATTTGACAATGCATCAGGAAGGTTCAGATGAAAATTCTTTGGCAGTGAAGTTAAATGGCGAATATGGGATAACACCTTGATTCCGGGCACGATGGGTACAGTAATTCCAGCTTGTCTGCATTTTTCAACAAAGGTGAAGAAAGCACTGTTGTCAAAAAACATCTGTGTTACGATGTAATCACCGCCTGCATCTACTTTATCTTTCAGCCTGTGAATATCCCAGTCAAGGTTTGGAGCTTCAAAATGCTTTTCAGGATATCCGGCTACACCGACACAAAAGTCTGTCGGGTCTGCGTTGGCGATCTCTTCAAGATAGATGCCGTTGTTCATATTTTTGATCTGTGATACCAGGTCGGAAGCGTACTTGTTTACGGTTCCGTTCTTTCGCTGATTGTAAGATGTACCTGAGTCATCACCCCGGATGGCAAGTACATTGTCGATTCCAAGATAATTCAATTCAATCAGTGCGTCTTCACTCTCTTCCTTCGAAAATCCTTCGCAGATCAGGTGAGGGACCGGATCAACTCCAAAGCGGTGCAGTATAGCCGCACAAAGGCCAATCGTTCCCGGCCGCTTTCTTTTGATATGACGTTTGAACGTACCATCAGGCAGTTCTTCTATATAAGCTTCAGCCGCATGATACGTGACATCAATAAATGGTGGCTTGACAGGCATCAACTTCTCGATGGACTCAAAGACTGTTTTAACGGATCCACCTCTCTTTGGAGGGATGATTTCAAATGAAATCAGAGGTTCTGAAGCTTTTTCGTAATGTTCTGTAACTTTCATACTGCAAATTGAAGAAGTTATAGCGTACCTTTCAGTAACTAAAAAATATTGATCTCCGTAAAGTAATACCAATTGACACAAATAGAAACATGAAATTGAAACATCCCCTGGTCGATCATTTAAAAAAGCGAATACTGATTCTGGATGGTGCAATGGGAACTATGATTCAGGATTTTAAACTTTCTGAAGAAGATTTCAGAGGTGATCGGTTCAAGGATAATGAATATGAACTGAAGGGAAATAATGACCTTCTGTGCCTGACTAGTCCGCACATAATTCAGAATATCCATGAACAATTTCTTGAAGCGGGATCGGATATTCTTGAAACCAATACATTTAATGCAAACCCGATTTCACAGGACGATTACCACCTCAGCGAATTATCCTATGAGATTAATGTGGCTGCAGCCAGTGTTGCCAGAAAGGCTGCGGATCGTTATACGAAGTTAACACCCGAAAAACCACGGTTTGTTGCCGGAGCAATCGGCCCAACGAATAAAACGCTCTCTCTTTCACCGGATGTTGAGGACCCGGCATACCGGGCAATTCGTTTTGATGAGCTCGTAAGTGCTTATGATGTACAAATCAGGGGACTTGTCGACGGAGGGGCTGACCTGCTGCTTGTTGAAACCATTTTTGATACACTCAATGCCAAGGCAGCTATATATGCGATACATCAGCATGCCAGAAGAACCGGAAAGAAGCTGCCAATCATGATTTCCGGAACCATTGTAGATCAGAGCGGGCGTACGCTTTCGGGACAGACTACAGAAGCATTCTGGATTTCTGTCAGTCACGCCAATCCACTTCTGACCGTGGGGTTGAACTGCTCACTCGGATCTGATCAGATGAGGCCATATATAAGTGAATTGTCAAGAATTGCATCTTGCTATACGAGTCTCTACCCAAATGCCGGGCTTCCGGATGAAATGGGTGAATACAATGAATCTCCGGAATTCATGGCGAAACAGTTATCGGATTATGCAGCGGAAGGGATGGTAAATCTTGTCGGCGGGTGCTGCGGAACTACGCCGGAACACATTAAAATGATTTCAGAGGAAGCAAAACGTCATAAACCAAGATTGCTCCCTGAAATCAAACCTTACCTTCGCCTGAGTGGCCTGGAACCACTGGTTATCAGGCCGGAGACCAATTTTGTCAATATCGGGGAGAGGACCAATGTAACCGGTTCAAGTGTTTTTCGGAATCTGATTAAGAATGAGGAATACGAGCAGGCTCTGTCGGTTGCACGGCAGCAGGTTGAAAACGGTGCTCAGATGATCGATGTGAATATGGACGAAGGTATGCTCGAATCTGAGGAAGTTATGGTGAAGTTCCTTAACCTGATGGCTTCAGAGCCGGATATCTCAAGAGTTCCTGTAGTGATTGATTCATCCAGGTGGTCGGTTCTTGATGCCGGTTTGAAAAATATCCAGGGTAAAGGTGTAGTCAATTCAATCAGCCTGAAAGAAGGGGAGGAAGCTTTCCGCAACCAGGCACAAAAGATTCTTGATTACGGGGCAGCCGTTATCGTTATGGCTTTTGATGAACAAGGGCAGGCCGACAGTTTTGACCGGAGAATAGAAATCTGCAAAAGGGCTTACCAGATACTGACCGAAGAGGTGGGCTTTCCCGCAACTGACATTATCTTTGACCCGAATATACTCACTGTGGCAACCGGCATCGAAGAACACAATAACTATGCTGTTGATTTTATTAAAGCCACCAGGTGGATCAAAAATAACCTTCCGCATGCAAAGGTAAGCGGCGGACTCAGTAATATTTCTTTCTCATTCAGAGGGAACAATCGTGTACGTGAGGCCATGCATTCAGCATTCCTGTACCATTCCATCAAGGCCGGCCTTGATATGGCGATTGTTAATGCGGGCCAGCTTGAAGTTTACGAGGAGATCCCCGGAAAGCTGAAAGAACTTGTTGAAGATGTATTGCTGAACAGACGGAGTGATGCGACAGAGAGGCTGGTTAATTATGCAGATGAAATAAAAAGTGATCAAAAAGACGGGAAGGATAAAAAAGAAGAAAGATGGCGGGAAAAACCGGTTGAAGAGAGAATTAAATATTCGCTGGTTAAAGGGATTGTTGATTACATTGTGGATGACGTTGAAGAAGCCCGGCAACTGTATGATGAGCCCATCGAAGTGATTGAAGGGCCGATGATGGCTGGTATGAATGTGGTCGGGGACTTGTTCGGTGATGGCAAGATGTTTCTTCCGCAAGTGGTAAAAAGTGCACGGGTAATGAAAAAAGGAGTAGCACACCTGATTCCATATATTGAAGAAGCCCAGAAAAAGAGCGGGCCGAAAAAACCGAAAGCAAAAGTATTGCTGGCAACAGTAAAAGGGGATGTCCATGATATCGGCAAAAATATCGTCGCAGTTGTACTCAGGTGTAATAATTATGAAGTCATTGACATGGGTGTAATGGTGCCTGCTGACAAGATTCTGAATGAAGCGAAAAATCAGAATGCTGATATTATCGGATTAAGTGGCCTGATTACCCCATCACTTGACGAAATGGTTCATATTGCAGAGGAGATGAAAAGGCAAGAGCTTACTTATCCGCTGCTGATAGGGGGGGCAACGACATCGAGAATTCATACTGCAGTTAAGATTGCAACGGTTTATGATCAGCCGGTTATCCATGTACTGGATGCATCAAGAAGTGTAACAGTTGTAAGCAGCCTGTTGGCAAATAGTAAACGAAAGGAATTTTTGAAGGCTATCGATGAGGAATACACCAGCCTCAGAGATCAATTTTCAAAGCGGAGTGGTAAGAAGAAGATGCTGACACTGGATCAGGCCAGAGAAAATAAAACGGTGATTGAATGGGAAAGCACAGAAATTAAAAAACCTGTTAATATTGGGGTCCAAAGTGTTGATGATATGCCGCTTGAGATATTGAGGAATTACATCGACTGGAGTCCGTTTTTCATTGCATGGGAAATGAAGGGAAAATTTCCGGCAATACTGGAAGATGAAAAGTATGGCAAAGAGGCTACAAAACTTTATGAAGACGCAAATAAGCTGCTCGATAAAATAATTAAGGAAAAACTGATCAGGGCAAAAGGTGTGATTGGCATATTTCCTGCCAACACTACTGGTGATGATATTGAAATTTATAAAGATGAAACGCGTAAAGAGGCCATTGCAACACTTCATACAATTCGCCAGCAATCCCGGAAAAGAAAAGGAGAACCAAATAAGGCATTGTCAGACTATATCGCTCCAAAGGAATCCGGTATAAGAGATTATATTGGCGGTTTTGCTGTCACGGCAGGTATCGGTGTGAGTGAACTGGTTAAAAAATTTGAAAACGACCATGATGATTACCAGGCTATCATGGTGAAGGCCCTGGCTGACCGCTTTGCCGAAGCATTTGCCGAATATCTGCATGAAAAGATCAGAAAAGAAGATTGGGGTTATGCTCAGGAAGAAAATCTCACCAATCAGGAATTAATTGAAGAGAAGTATGCCGGTATTCGTCCGGCACCTGGTTATCCGGCCCAGCCGGATCATACCGAAAAAGATATTTTGTTTTACCTGCTTGATGCGGAAAAGCATACGGGGATCACGCTTACCGAACATTATGCTATGAACCCGGCCGCATCCGTGTGTGGGCTCTATTTCGCGCACCCTGAAGCCAAATACTTTAATGTGGGTAAAATCAATCAGGACCAGGTATCCGATTATGCAGAGCGCAAAGGTATGAGTAAAGAAGAAATGGAGAGGTGGTTGAAGCCGATTCTTAATTATTCTTAGTTGCCAAACTCTGTTCAGATGGATTCGATTTTATTTTAAGTTTAACAGCGTAGGAGTGCAACTACATGCATTGCAATAAGTTATTGAAATTAAACTATCTGTGCGTAAAAATTTTTACAAATTTTTTTGTTTAATATTAATCTCTAAAATAAATTATTATACTTGTTCCAAAGCGATTGCACCTTTTTTGTACTAAAATATCATTTACAATCAACTGACCACTCCATGACCTTCAGGCTACCTGCAATATATTTAGCGGTTATCCTTTCTTTGTCGGGTATGCAGGCAACGGCTCAGAATTTATCAGTTGATCAACTGCGCAATCAAATAGAATCAGCCCTCTCCGACACCGTGAAAATTGAGTTAAAGCTTCAGCTTGTCGATCAGCTTAATACTGAAAACCGGCAGCAGGAAGTCAGACAGGAAATCGGTAAAATCCTGCGTTTGTCCAATATCAGCGGTTACCACAATGGATACCTTGAAGGGCTGATAGCTTTGGGCGATCACTACATTTCAAGGGAGATTCCGGATTCAGCTATGGTTCCAATCAGGGAAGGTATTTCTCAGTCGGGAAATATAGAATACAGAATGAAATTTCTGTATCGCCGTGGGACAATCAGCAGGCTTAGAAATCAGCCTATTGAATCAATCCGTTTTTATAATCAGGCATTGGTACTTGCTGATTCACTAAACAGCATCAATGAAAAGGCAATAATAAATTATAACCTGTCTCTTTCACAGCGAATACTTGGTGATTATTCTTCTGCATTTGAAAACCTTTACAGAAGCCTGCTGCAATCCGAACAGTCCAGAGATTCCCGTTTGATGGCGTACGTCCTCAACGATATCGGTGAACTTTATCATGAGCTTGGCGATTCCGAAGAAGGAATCTACTACCTTGAAGGGGCAGAGGAAATCAGCAGGGCTACAAACATGACAGAAAACCTGATCAGGGTTTTGACGAACCTGGGTGTGCTGCACCGTGAACTCGGTAACTTTGAGGCGGCAAACCGGTACCTTTTAGAGTCTAAATCGATCGTTGAAGAGTACGAAGATATGTCAAGCCTGGTGATTGTGGATTACAATCTTGGAATGTTGAGATTTCAGCAGGGAAATCTCACAACAGCGAGGGATTACTTCACAGAGGGCCTGAACCTCAGCCGGGAGTACAATTTGCCGGAAGGGTCATTTTACAATTCATTTGGATTGGGTCAACTGGAGAAAGAGAATGGGAATTATACCAGAGGCCTGGATTGGTTTAACAATGCGTTTGATTCTGCAAGAGATCTGAATTCTGCACAATTGATCAGCCGCGTGCTTGAAGAAGTATATGATCTCTACAGACAATCCGGGCAAATTTCCCTTGCACTTGAAACACTTGAGAGCCTGAAAATACACGACGACAGTGTCAGAACTCTTGAAAGGGAAAGGTCGAGAGCCGAGTATGAAGCACTGCTTGAATCACGAAGACAGGAAGAGGTAAACCGGGTACTTTTGGCCCGGCAGGCAGAGCAGGAAGCCAGGATTCAGCTTCAGCAGGGCCTCGGTATCAGTACGCTGATTTTGCTGGCTATTGTATTGGCAGTAACCTTCTTTTTATACAGAAATAACAGGTACAGAGATCAAATGAACCGGGAGCTAAAAGAGAGAAACCGGGAGATCTCATCCAAAAATGAGGAACTGGACAGGCTGAATAATATCAAAAACAAAATGTTTGCTGTTGTTGCTCATGATCTGCGAGGGCCATTGAGTTCACTTCAAAGTTTACTATACCTTTTACGAGAGCATGATCTCTCCAAAGATGAACTGGATGAGATAACAAACAGTCTTGAACAAAGTCTTCATGATAATGCCACGACGATGGAGAATCTGCTTGCCTGGGCAAAATCCCAAATGTCAGGTATTAATGTCAATTACAGGATGTTCAAATTGCGTGTTGGTACTGAAGCTGTTATTTCCCAGGTAAAATTTCAGGCAGAACAAAAAGAAATTGAAATACTCAATCATATCGAAGCTGATCTTGAAATTCATGCTGATTATGACATGATTAAACTTATCATGCGAAATATTATCTCCAATGCAGTGAAATTTTGTAAAGCCGGAGATCAGATCCATGTCAATGCAATTCAGGATCATGCATTTACCACCATTCATATAAAGGATACCGGAAGGGGAATCAGGGAAGAAGACAAAAAGAAGATTTTTAATGATGAGAACTTTACCCGGGAGGGAACCAAAAATGAACAGGGAAGCGGATTAGGGCTGGCACTATGTAAGGAGTTTGTTCAAAAACATGGTGGGCGAATATGGTTTGAAAGTGAGTTTGGCATCGGAACTGAATTCACTTTTACAATACCAGTCAAAACATTTTCGGATCATGAACCGATAGAAAATAAAGGGAGTGAACCGGCTGAAAAACTCAACGAGGTATCTGTAGAATCATAGCGGCCCTTCGAATAAAAGTGACATTATTCCAACGACAATTTTGGATTAAATGGGTATTAACCACTTTTTGTAAAAGTCTGTGTTAATATGACATATAAAGCTACAGAAAATTGAAATTCAATTAATCAAAGAACATGAGAATGACTCATATTTTGCAATACATGAGATCAATTACATTTAATTTGGCTCTGATTATCAGCTTGAGTTTCTGTAATACATCAAGTTATGGCCAGGATTCGGGGAGTATTATTGGAGAGTATGCGGTTTCTTTTGAGGATGTGCACGATTTTCACGACATGTTTGAAGAGATCAGTCAAAGGCAACTGGTACTTATGGGCGAAGCCTCGCATGGTACTTCGGAGTTTTATGTATGGAGAGCTGAATTAAGTAAATATCTGATTGAGGAAGAAGGGTTTAATTTTATTGCTGTGGAAGGAGACTGGCCTGCATTCAGCAGAATTAATGAGTTTGTCAAGCATAAACCCGGTGCGCCATCAACGATTGAAGAAGCGATGGATGAAATTCATCGCTGGCCTCTTTGGATGTGGAGAAATCATGAGGTTCAGGAGCTGGTTCAGTGGTTATATGACTTTAACCGGGACAGAAGCCCTGAGAACAGGGTTGGTATTTATGGGGTGGATTTATATGCGAAACAGGATGCGATGAGAGATGTGGTTGATTGGTTATCGGAAATGGATCCGGATATGGCTCAGAGAGCAGAGCGCCATTATACATGCCTGTCCAGGTTTTCTGAAGTCCGCGATTATTTAATGAGAGTAAACAGAACCGGTGACGATTGTTCAGAAGATGTACAGCGGGTACTGGAAAAAGTTCAGCAATTTCAACCTGTAACTGCAGGTGAGAAAGACTGGGGTTTTTTTAATGCAGAGCAAAATGCTAAGCTTGTGGTCAATGCTGAAAGGCACTACCGGGCAAATCTTCAGCAGGGGCCTGCATCCTGGAACTATCGCGCCGGGCATTTTGAACTGACATCCAGCCGGCTCCTGGAATTTTATGGATCAGACAGCAGAGGTATTATATGGGCACATAATACGCATATTGGAGACGCACGGGCAACAGATATGGGGCGCCATAATATGGTGAATATCGGACATTTGAGCCGTGAAAAGCTTGGCAGGGATAATGTATATGCCATCGGGTTTGGCACCTACACCGGGGAGGTATTTGCAGCACGTCAATGGGAAGGGCAACGTGAGTCAATGCAGATACCGGAGGCGGTGGCTGGAAGCTGGGAATACCTGTTAAATGAGACCGGCACAGATCAGTTTTATCTTCTGTTCAGTGAACAGAATTTGATAAATTCACTGCAAAACAATATTCCGCACCGGGCAATTGGTGTAACCTACCAGCCGGAACAAGAACAGGGAAACTATGTCCCCTCCGTACTTCCTGAAAGGTATGACGCCTTCATTTTTATTCGGGAAACAACGACATTACATGCACTTGATTGACATCAAATAAACACTCAGGCAATGAAAGTTGAACATATTGGAATTGCTGTCAAAAATGTAGATTCAGCAATAAAAATCTATGAAAAATTGCTGAATACGAAATGCTATAAAACTGAGAATGTTGAAAATGAACATGTACTGACAGCCTTTTTCCGAACGGGTGATTCCAAAGTTGAACTTCTTGAAGCTACCTCCTCCGATTCTGCAATAGCAAAATTCATCAATAAACGGGGTGAGGGTTTACACCACATTGCATTTGAAGTTGATAATATNGAACAAGAGATGAAACGGCTTGAAAATGAGGGATTCAGGCTTTTAAACAACCGGCCTGTAAAAGGAGCCGATAACAAGCTGGTTGCATTCATTCATCCAAAAGACAATCATGGTGTTTTGATCGAATTGTGCCAGGCGGCAGAATAATCTGTTTTGAAAGATCGAATGTTTTTTTATATACTCTCACCATTCTAAAAATCAAAATCATCTAACGAAGGCTTATTTATTATGAGAGATTTAAACATCTGCTTATCGGCATTACTATTTTTAATTTTAACGATTGGTTTAACAGGATGCAGTGATGACCCTGCAAGTGTTGACCCAGAAGATGCCCCGCAGCCACCCACATTCGAAGAAATTGAACCCGATTTTTCCATATTTGATGAAGCGGGTTTTCAGGCACAAATTAATTCAACGGAACAGTCAGAAGACCGGCCTGAATTCAGTTCAATGCTTCGTTCAGGCATGGAGCAGGAATCTGCCTATGAAGCTGCGGCCTGGTATGCTTATATCGCCAATTCACTATTTCAGTCAGCCGGGATGTTCCCATCATTGTTTTTCAATGAACAGATGTGGGGTGACCCTGAAATCCAGGGGGATACCTGGGTTTGGGAATATTCTTATTCATTTGAAGGAGAATCATTAACGATGAGAGTTACCTCAACGTCCGTTAACAATTCTCAGAACTGGGAACTTACATATAGTTATTCCGGCGAAGATGAGGATTTTGAAAATGCACTTCTTCTCTCTGCCCAGGTAAATCATGACGGATCCGGCGGTTCATGGCAATTCCACGATATGTTTGAACCTGATGCTGCCCCGATTTTTCAGGTAGACTATGAGATTGAAAATGACATCACTACCCTGCTCGATTTGTTCTATGATGAGAATGGTGAAAGATTTCTGTTTGAAAGTGACGGAACAACAAGTACGCTGAGGTGGTGGGAAAGCAGCACCGTTGAATCTGAGCTCGGCTGGAATAATGATACATTCGAAGGCTATATCGAAAGTGATCAATACAACAATGGTATCCGAACCTGCTGGGATTCTGACTTTCAGAATACCGAATGCTGACAGATCGAAGGGAAAACAGATAGCATGGAAATGAAACAGGTGTTAATACCCGGTTTGGAAAACGTGTAACATTTTTCCATTTCTCATCTCTTTACTTATGAATAATTAGTCCCTGCAAATCAGTATCGAATTGCAGGGATTTTTTATCTGATGTGGCATCAGACTGTTGTTTTAATTGAAATCCGTTGGGAACGAAAGGGTGGTAATTCAAAAGATTATGCCAAACCCGGGCTTCGGAGAGAAGTTATGAAAATTAAATACATCGCTATTACTCTCCCAATTGTGATGATTTTATATTCATGTGAGGTCGTCGATACCTATATTGATGAACTCCACGATATAGAACATCAGAGAGAAGAGGCTATATCTGATAATAGCGGTGATCAGGACGAAACTCTCTTTCAAATCACGAAAAACAATCATGATTTCTCAATTCTGGCAGAAGCTGTACAGCATGCCGATTTACAGGACTCACTTGACGGGGATACGCCATATACCCTTTTTGCTCCCACCGATGATGCGTTTCAATTGCTGTTTAAAGAGCTGGATATTTCTGCAGAAGAATTCCTTGCCGGTGAATACAGTGAATTTTTAAAAAATACCCTGCTTTATCATATCCTTCCGGGTTTGAAT
>SL_3KL_010_SEDDRAFT_10003646_pt1 | contig 13995 bp, 12 predicted proteins | sample SodLakKL_010_SED_2_FD_10381 | JGI IMG/M metagenome (IMG submission 10381)
TGTGCAAGCCGCAGGCACGGAAACCGCTCGAGACTCGGCTCGCGGAATTCCATTGTTCCCGTCCGTATGAAATTAACTCTTTCAAAATTTGAATTTGACCGATAAGGGTACGTCAGAGCGTACTGGATCGGTATTTTCATATCGGGAACTCCCAGCTGTGCCTTCACCGATCCGTCTATAAATTCGACCATCGAATGAATAATTGACTGAGGATGGATAACCACCTCGATTTTTTCGGGTTCCAGTCCGAAAAGATGATGTGCTTCGATCACCTCAAGTCCTTTATTCATTAATGTAGCCGAATCGATCGTAATTTTATTCCCCATTCGCCAGTTCGGATGATTGAGCGCTTCATCGACCGTCACCGATTGCAGCATTTCCAATGAGGTGTTTAGAAACGGGCCTCCCGAAGCAGTCAATATCACCTTTGCTACAGATGAATGCTTCTCTCCTGTTAAACATTGTAAAATCGCACTATGTTCACTGTCAACGGGAACGATCGAAACATTATTTTTCCGAGCCAGATCCATTATTATCTCGCCGGCCACGACCAGTGTTTCCTTATTGGCGAGAGCAATGGTTTTTCCCGCTTCAATGGCTTTGATCGTCGGTTTTAAGCCTGCAAATCCAACAAGAGAGCTTATGACGATGTCTATATCATTTTGTTGTACAAGCTCCTCTACGCTAGCCGGGCCGGTGAAAATCTCCGTATTGCAGTTTAGCTGTTTCCTCAACAATGATCCGGCATATTCGTCTATAACGGCAACCGCCCTTGGACTGTACTTTTCGATCTGTTTTTGCAACAAATCTATATTTTTGTGGACAACCAGGTACGATACCCGGTACTCATCAGGGAATCGCGAAATAACATCCAGACTGTTTTGGCCTATTGAACCGGTTGATCCGAGTATAGCGATCTTTTTCATACAAATATACCGACATTTTCTAAATATAAGTAACCTTAAAATTAGTAAATCCTTCGGTGGAAAGCAAATTTTAAATTACCTTTGTTAGCCATTGTTTTTATTATACTTACCACAAAGAAAGCCATATTTTCGATGGGTTTTTATGAAAAAATTTGACTTTTATTAATATTATGTTAGTTTATATTACTTACTGTTATTTATCTAATCAATCAAATGCAAAGCTGTTAACCCGTCTTCATTACATACGGTACGTATTTAATTCATTCTATGTTGGATTTTAATCAAGGATATTCGTGAGTTTTTTTTCACAATTAACCTCGCATTAAAAAACTTTCATCTATGGGCAGACTACTGCAACTGTATAAGCCCGTCTACATATAATCTCTATACTATCTTGATACCGCCGGACCCGAATTCTGATACCGGGTCGTGAGCGTTATGCTTGTTATCCGGTTCATGCGATTTGCCGTCTGTGGGTATCTTCTCAAAACCACCTGTATAACGAACGTGCCGGGTGGTCACATTGTCCAATCATAAAAAAGGAGGTATTACAATGCAGTTTCTACAGCGGATGTTGGTTTTTGTAACTACGCTATTTTTTCTTCAAACAGGGGGTATTTCAGGTATTGCCGTGGCAGAGGAGGAGGACGAAGGCCCATCGGTGCACGTCGGTGGGGCTGTACGCTACAATGTCATATTAAATAATCACGAAAGCGATATCGGTCCGACCAGCGGTCAGTTTACGATGGATACCTGGAGAGTAAATTTCGTCGTTGACTATCCGGGCGGGATCGGTTTGAACTTTGAATATCGGTTTTATCCGACATTCGGTACACATTTCATCAAGCAAGGCTGGTTGCAGTATGATTTTTCCGATGCGACACAGATTCAGGTCGGTGTTACGCAGACACCCTTCGGGAACATTCAATATAACTCTAATAGCTGGTGGTTCCAGCTGCCTTATTATGTCGGACTTGAAGACGACCACGATATGGGTGTGAAAGTGACCCATCACACTGAGAGTATGCGATGGGATTTTGCCTACTTCTACCAACCCGAACCCGAAGGCCCTTCCTTCGGCGGTGAGTCGAATTTCGGTACCGGCGGAGCGGGCCGCTATTCGTATGACGTTATTCCCAACGGCGACATCTCGCTGACGGAGAGGAATCAATTCAATGTTCGGGCTGCATACAAGATGGATGCGGGAGAAGTCGGTGCGTCGATTCAGTACGGACAGCTTTATAACAGCGTCCTTGATGAATTCAAGGGACGTTTTGCCGGTGCTCTGCACGCGAACTTTAGTGCAGGAAGCCTGAATTTCAAACCGCAGGTACTCTATTACAATATGGATGCCGTTAACAATCTGGGACAGGAAGTCAGCACTGTATATATGGGAGCTTATGGCATTCCGTATGAAGTTGCCACCGAAGCCTTCATCGCAACACTGGGTATCGCCTACTCCTATAATGTCGACTGGGGACCTATCACCAACCTTACGTTCTATAACGACATCAGTTATATGGAAAAACTCGTCGGTGAAGGCTATTCAATAGGTAACGAAACGTTGAATGATAACTTTGAAGCCACGATCCATAATATCACCGGCTTTTTAATCTCTGCCGGTAATGTATTCACGTATGTAGACATCGCGCAGGGGATCAATCAACCCTGGCTGACAGACTATTTCGGTGTCGGCCTCGGACCCGGACACGGTGATTTTAGCGGACTGGGGCATGCCGATGCAAATTATAATATTCGCTTCAACATAAATATCGGATATTATTTCTGATGTAAAATAAAACAAATCGATGAAACGAAAACAGTTTCATCCAGTTCAACAACAAAGGAGAATCGTTATGATGAAAAAAAATGTTTTTTCACTGCATGCAACACTGTTCGGATTCGTGCTTGTATTTTCGCTCATGCTCGGTCTGAACTCGTGTGCACCCGCTGAAGAAGAAGTGCATCTCGGATATGTACTCTGGGATTCGGAAATTGCATCGACGCATGTCGTCGCAGCTATTCTTGAGGATGAGCTCGGATACAACGTGCGGCTTACCTCGGTCGATGCCGGACCGATGTGGACCGGTCTTGCACGAGGTGACTTCGACGCGATCGTAGCGGCATGGCTGCCCGCGACGCATGAAGCATACCTCGAGCAAACACAGGATCGTGTCGTCGATCTCGGGCCGAACCTCGACGGTGCGAAGATCGGTTGGGTGGTTCCGCAGTATGTGCCGGTGAATAGTATCGATGAACTCAATGATTACGTCGAAGAGTTTGACGGCCGGATTATCGGTATCGATCCGGGTGCAGGACTCATGCGTGCAAGCGATCGTGCCGTTGAGGAGTATAATCTCAATTACAACCTTGTTGAAGGTTCGGACGCTGCTATGACAGCTGCGCTCGATCGTGCCTACGATCGTGAAGAGTGGGTCATAGTGACCGGCTGGGTTCCGCATTGGAAATTCGCTGCGTACGATCTGAAATTCCTTGAAGATCCGCAAGGCGTATTCGGTGAGGCAGAATCGATCCATACAATCGTTACACCCGATCTTCAGGACGAAGCACCCGAAGCGTTTGCATTCCTGAATAACTTTTACTGGAGTGCGAACGACATGGGCGAAGTCATGATTATGATCGAAGACGGTATGCAGCCGTTCGATGCAGCGCGCGCATGGATAGCGGAAAACCAGGATAAAGTTCAGACCTGGTTGCCGTAATCAGAATTAAAAACAAGAGCGGGTTTATCACCCGCTCTTGTTTTATGTTTGTACATTTGAAATAACCGACCACGAAAACATAGCTAATTATATGAGTAATATCGTAATAAAAAATGTATCAAAGGTATTTGGTCAAAGACCCGAAAGGGCATTTAAGCTGCTCGAACAAGGTATTTCAAAAAATGAAGTACAGGAAAAAACCGGGCTTGTCATCGGTGTGTATGATATCTCATTAGAGATTCAGAGCGGAGAGGTTTTTGTCATCATGGGGTTATCGGGGAGCGGAAAATCGACACTGCAGCGACTACTTAACCGGCTGCACGAACCGACCCGCGGTGAGATTATCATCGATGGGAAAGATATAACCAAGATGGATAACAAGGAATTGATACAATTCCGCCGGAAGGCATTTAGCGGTATGGTATTCCAGAATTTTGCAATCCTTCCGCACCGGACAGTTATGGGAAATGTTGAGTTTGGTCTTGAGTTACACGGTATAGATAAGGAGAAAAGACGGAAACGTGCGCAGGAGGTGATTGAGATTGTCGGTTTAAAGGGGTATGAGAACAGTTACCCGAGCGAACTCTCGGGCGGCATGCAACAGCGTGTCGGCCTTGCACGCGGCCTGGCAGTCGATGCCGATATATTATTAATGGACGAGGCATTCAGTGCACTTGACCCGCTCATTCGTCGCGAAATGCAGGACGAGCTGCTCGAATTGCAATCGCGGATGAAAAAAACTATCGTGTTCGTAACGCACGATCTCGATGAAGCGTTTAAAATCGGCGATCGGATCGCGATATTGAAAGACGGGGTGATGGTACAGATGGGTACCGCCGAAGAGATTATTACACGACCTGCCGATGACTATGTAACCGCCTTTGTTGAAGGACTTGACAGAACCGGAGTATTTACCGCGGGAACCATCATGCAGCCGGTGAAAGCAACGGCACATGTTAACGACGGACTGCATACGGTTTTGCATAAAATTCGCCGCGCTGGTATATCGAGTATCTTTCTTGTCGACTCGGAGAAAAAATTACATGGTTATCTGAAAGCAGGGGAAGTTGCTGAGGAAGTGAAAAAAGAATCGGTGGATGAAAAAAAGAAGCCTCATCCGTCGTTAATACATGTTCCCGATACGGTGCATCCCGATACACAACTTACCGAAGTCATCAATTTATATACGGAATCGGTCGGTCCGATCGCCGTGGTTGATGATAATAAGAAATTGCTCGGTGTGGTTATACGCGGTGCCATAATCGCGGCTCTTGCTAAGGGCTACAAGCCCGAAGAAAACGGGTATCATGAACAGCATACCGGTACAGTAGAAAAAGATTCGTAATGTAAAGGAGAATTCAGATGTTTCCATTTCGTATACCGATACGTGATTGGATATCGGCCGTTGTCGACTACCTGTCGACACAATTCAGCGTCGTGTTCGATTCAATCAGTACTCTTGTGTTATTTCTTGTCGATAATTTTAAAGACGGTCTATTGACTCTTCACCCGTTGATGCTCATCGTTGTGCTTGGATTGATCACGTACCGTATGGCGGGATTGACCACAGCGGGGGTTGCCGTAGCGGGGTTGCTTATTGTAGAAAACATCGGCTTGTGGGTTGCGTTCAATGAAACGCTTGCGCTTGTATTAACGGCCGAAGTGTTTGTTATTGCCGTGGGTCTTCCGCTGGGAATTCTCGCTGCCGGAAGCGACCGGCTTAACGGAATTTTCCGACCCGTTCTCGATTTTATGCAAACAATGCCCGCGTTCGTTTATCTTATCCCGGCGATTATGTTTTTCGGATTGGGTTTGGTTCCGGGTGTTATTGCGACATTCGTATTCGCAATCCCGCCGCTTATTCGTCTGACGAATCTGGGAATTCGACAGGTTCCGAAAGAGCTCATCGAAGCAAGTGATGCCTTCGGCGCAACTCGCGCACAAAAATTATTCAAGGTACAAATGCCCGTCGCGCTTCCGACGGTGATGGCAGGCGTCAACCAGTCGATCATGCTCGGTTTATCAATGGTCGTCATTGCGGCAATGATCGGCGCCGGCGGTCTCGGCGCAGAGGTATTGCGCGGCATTCAGCGGCTGGAGGTCGGACAGGGATTCGAAGCAGGGCTGGCAGTTGTCATTCTTGCCGTTATTCTGGACCGCATTACAGCGGGTTTTGGGCAAATAAAAAAACCGCAGCAGTAAACCTTTCATCAATTCATAAAAAGGAGTCTCTATGAAAAGTAAAGGCAGCTACAGCCATAATTATGACCCCGAACGACTTCGTCAATTGATTCAGGATGGGAGAACGGCGAAGGAAATAATGAGAGAACTGAAAATATCAAAATATAGTCTTTATGAACACTTATTGATGTTGGAGGATGAAGACAGAAAACTGTATACGATCGAAGGATTGTTCGAGATTCCAGGCGAAGAAGAGCGAAAGTGGATGAAGTACAAAAAAAACGGTGTAATATTTTCTGAACGTATGCTGGAGTTTACCGGATTTAAACCGGGCGATGCTTTTGAGATGGTAGTTGAGGAGGATCGGGTTATTTTAAAGAAAATTTAATCAACGAAATCCTAACAATAAATAAGAGAAATTCATGGCAGATGAATTGAAAGTTCAAATATCAAAAGATAAAAAAGTACGTACCTGGAAAAATCTGGATCGGAAAATTTTAAAATATGATATTCAACCGTATGTCTTTTTCGGCGGGGCAGGGTTGATTTTTCTGGGCGTTGTGCTTACACTTATTGCGGGCGAAACCGCCGATAGTTTCTTTGCTTCGATTCAGAACTGGATCTCGAACCAGGCCGGATGGTTTTTCATTCTCGTGATGAACACCGTTCTCCTCTTCTGTATTATACTGATTTTTTCAAAATATTCTACCATGCGGCTCGGCGGTGAGGATTCCGAACCGGAATTCAGCAGGGCCGGCTGGTTTGCAATGCTCTTCAGCGCCGGTATGGGAATCGGGCTGCTCTTCTACGGCGTGGCAGAGCCGATGTTTCACTATGTTGCGAATCCTTTAAGCGAACCGGGAACGCCGGAATCTGCTCAAAAAGCGATGGAACTTACCTTCTTACATTGGGGATTTCATCCCTGGGCAATCTATGCAATGGTTGGCTTGGGATTGGCGTTCTTCGGTTTCTCGAAGGGATTACCTTTATCAATACGGAATATCTTTTATCCCTTGCTGGGTGAACGGATCTATGGCCCCATAGGAAATCTTATTGATATACTTGCGACTATAGCAACACTGTTCGGCGTTGCAACATCATTGGGACTCGGTGTGCAGCAAGTGAACGCCGGTTTAAGTCACCTTTTCGGTATACCACAAAACGTTATGATACAAAGTTTATTGATCGCCGGTATCACCGCTATTGCGACATGGTCGGTGGTACGGGGATTAGATGCCGGTATTAAGGTGCTGAGTCAGTTCAATATGATCGTTGCGGGTGCATTAATGCTCTTTGTATTTATACTCGGGCCGACACTTTTTATTTTAAATGGTGTGCTCGAGAATACCGGCAACTACCTTCAAAACCTTCCATCATTGGCACTATGGAATGAAGCATTTTCAGGGGAAGGAGGATGGCAAAACGCATGGACCATTTTCTATTGGGGATGGTGGATTGCCTGGTCGCCGTTTGTGGGTATGTTTATTGCCCGCGTGTCGTACGGCAGAACCATACGGGAGTATCTGCTTGGTGTGTTGATCGTACCGGTTGCGGTTACCTTTGTGTGGATGACCGTATTCGGTAACAGCGCAATTTTTATCGAACACTTCGGTGCGGGCGGGATGGCAATAGCCGTCCAGGAAAATATTCCCGTATCATTATTCGTATTCCTTGAGAATTTCCCGCTCGAAATAGTCACGTCTATACTTGCGGTGATTGTGATCGTCACGTTTTTTGTAACGTCATCCGACTCCGGATCTATGGTGATCGATATAATTACAGCAGGAGGCAATCCGAATCCCCCGAAACCACAGCGGGTGTTCTGGGCTATTTCAGAGGGTGTCGTAGCGGCTGTTCTGTTGCTTGGAGGCGGGTTGGTTGCATTGCAGACAGCGGCAATTATTACGGGACTCCCATTCGCTATAATAATTTTTATTATGTGTTGGTCGTTGTTCAAGGGACTGAAAGAGCACTGGGATAAACATTACGAATGAGAGTAATCATAAACAATTTATCGAGGTTCATTATGAGCAAAAATATTTCCGTTGTGCTTATAGTTTTCTTTCTACTGTACGGTTTGTCATCGTCGGCAGTATTGTCTACGAATGCACAGTATCCGGAGAGATCATTAGTAAAATTAGCGTATGTCGAGTGGTCTTCAGAAATCGCGAGTACTCATCTGGTGATGACCATCATTCAGGACGAGTTGGGCTATCCCTGTGAAATAATTCCTATGGCTGCCGATGAAATGTGGGAAGCGGTTGCAACCGGAGAGGTCGACGCAATCGTTGCCGCCTGGCTCCCCGGTACCCATGGTCATTATTATGAACAATATAAGGATCAGATAGAGGACCTGGGTCCGAACCTGGAGGGAACGCAAACCGGGTTGGTGATTCCTCAGGTAGCACCGGGACGGCAAACTGCCGGTACCGGATTACGGAATGAACCCTACATGAATGTAAATTCAATTCCGGAACTGAAAGAGCATGCAGATAAACTGCGCGGCAGGATAATCGGCATTGATCCGGAAGCAGGTATAATGCGTCAAACGAGGGAAGCTATGGATGTGTACGGGCTTCAGGATTTCATGCTTATATCGGGAAGCGAGATATCAATGGCTGCGGAGCTTGCCAATGCTATTCGCCGTCTTGATTGGATTGTCGTCACCGGCTGGATACCACATTGGAAATTCGCGCGGTGGAATCTTAAATTTCTCGAAGATCCCGAGAATGTATTCGGCGGCAGGGAAGAAATCCATACGATAGTGAGAAAAGGGCTTCGGGAGGATATGCCCGAGATCTATGAATTCCTTGATAATTTCTACTGGACTCCTGAAGACATGGAACAGCTTATGCTCTGGATTGAGGATCAAAGAGGTGTGTATCCGGAAGATAGTGCAAGACGCTGGATGCGTTTTCACAGAGATAAAGTTCAGGAGTGGTTGCCGTAGATACCTTATCAAATATACGATTGTTAATATAAGTATTCTTTGTGGGTGGAGTCTGTCCTACCGCCGGTCTCCACCCGGTTATTAGGTGTTATAATCGTTTGCTCCTTCCGCCGGGTAATTGAAATATTTCATATAATTTATTATTATCCCTGAAAACAGTAAAGGACGGCCAAATGAAAATATTGTCGGGGTTGAATCCCTACGTTTTCTTTATATCGATTATTGTTATCGGATTCTTCTTATTTTTCGGTGTCTTCTTTACAGATACAACAGGTGAAGTATTCGATGCAATTCAGAATTTTATAGTTACAACATTCGGCTGGTTCTATATTCTTGCAGTCGGATTCTTTTTTATTTTTGTCGTATTTCTTTTCTTTAGTCCGTACAGTTCCTTTAAACTGGGTCCCGATGATTCAGAACCGGATTATTCCTATATTAGCTGGTTCGCTATGCTGTTTAGTGCAGGCATGGGTATCGGACTGGTTTTCTTNGGTGTTGCGGAGCCGATGTACCACTATCTCGCTCCCCCGACTATGGACGGCGGGACGATTGCCGCGGCAAAAGAGTCGATGAAAATAACATTCTTTCACTGGGGATTTCATGCATGGGCGATTTATATAGTAGTCGGACTATCATTAGCGTACTTTTCTTTTCGCCATAACTTACCGCTTTCAATTCGCTCGGCATTTTATCCGCTTCTCGGCGATCGAATTAACGGGCCGATAGGAAATATTGTTGACATCCTTGCAATTTTCGGGACGATGTTTGGCGTTGCTACATCATTAGGGGTCGGTGTTCTGCAGATCAATGCGGGATTGAACTTTCTATTCAACATCGATTTTTCCACAACCCTACAGATCGTATTAATTGTCATAATAACGATGATAGCCACCGGTTCGGTTGCACTTGGACTCGATAAAGGTATCCGGCGATTGAGTAATTTGAATATGATAATTGCGATTTCAATAATCGGGTTTGTGTTTTTCGCCGGTCCGACCATATTCATTCTGAATTCGATGGTAGAGAATACCGGTTTTTATTTACAGAATCTGGTCGGGACCACTTTTTGGTTAAATGCGTATGAGGGGACCGAATGGTTAGGTGCCTGGACTTTGTTTTATTGGGGATGGTGGATTGCCTGGTCACCTTTTGTCGGAACATTTATTGCACGAGTGTCACGCGGAAGAACGGTACGTGAATTTATTGCGGGAGTATTGTTGGCTCCGACCGGTTTTACGTTTATCTGGCTTACGGTGTTCGGGAATACCGGATTATATATGGAGATTTTTGGCGGCGGCGGTATTGCCGGAGGCACGACCGAACAAATGCTTTTTCTGATGCTTCAAAATCTCCCTATCCCGGAAATCATGTCGATGCTCAGTGTCCTTATTATCGTTTCGTTCTTTGTTACATCGTCCGATTCCGGTTCACTTGTAATCGGTATGCTTGCATCGAACGGGAACCCCAATCCGCCGTTAAGTCAACGAATATTCTGGGCGCTCAGTGAAGGTGCCGTGGCGGCTGTTTTGTTGCTCGCAGGCGGATTGGCTGCACTTCAAACAGCTGCCATTACGACAGGGTTGCCGTTTGCTGCGGTGCTCTGTGTAATGTGTGTGAGTCTGGTCAAAGCCATGCATCGGGAACGCGAGGATATGATGATGACGCGGAGATTCTTTCCCGCGCGAAAACCGGATGTAAAAAAAGAAAAGTTACAATAACAAAATATATTGACAAATCGGAGGGATCCTTATGAGTGACTGGAAGCTGACACTCGAACATCTGTTCAGCGATGAGTACAGAGAACGGTTCAAGAAGAAACAGGAGGAACGCAAAGCAAAACTCCGGTTAAAACAATTTATAAACGAGGTTGTGGAACCTGCATATGAAGAAATTGCCGAAGCACTCGGTACATATGGGCGTGACGTCGAAATCCGGACCGATAAAAACACTGCAGTGATACAGGTACTGTATGAAGGAAAAGAAGAGTTTTATTTCGGTGTTAAAATAAAACCGTATGGTGAACGGAAATTTATGTTTCCGGTGATACCGATCCGCGACGAATCGGGACAAACCTACCGGGCAATTATTCATTTGAAAGAAGCGAAAGAACGGCAGGTGGAACACGATGTTACAAATTATACAAGGTCGGAGTTAATTGACGCATTCCTCTTCTACTACCGGCGGCATTTTGAATGGCGGCACTAAGAAGACGGCGGTTTCCCGGATTCATTTGCTTTCATCTGATAAAACAGACTCTTGTACTCGTCACCGGTGATGCTGTATAACCGCGCGAGCCGCAGGTATAATGGTTTCGGCTGCAAGACATGCCCGACGCCTTTCCTGCAGAAATCGATCAGTTGATCTGCAGGCGGAATATTCAAATCCGGTTCATAGCAATCGCACGCATCGAGATACGGGTCGGGTTCGCTCGGTTTGACCTCGGCGGCTTTCCGGTAATAGGTCAATGCAAGCTCGTAGTTATCATATTGAAAAAAGGTTAGCTCGAAAACATTTGCCAGCCACATATATACATCGTATGCAATATGCGGAAATTCTCCGGCAAGTTTTTTCCCAAACAGACACAGCTCGTCCGGCGTCAGAGCCTTGTTCCAGAATAGCTGTCTGTAAAGCTCTATATCGTCATTTTTACTATTGATAGCCGCTTCAAAGGCATCAAAAATACGGTTAAAATCCGTGGAAGAAGTAAAAATAGCCCGTATTTCATCCAGCGACAATTTACTCATAGGAAATCCCGGTCGATTTACTGACGGATGCCGTCATCGGGTAACTGCCCGCCGGCATCGTAAAGCGAACGAAAGATGTCGATCGATCACGACCTGTTACCCGGATATTCTATACATTATAAAAAGGTAGTAAAGCGATGAAATAAATGCAAGGATTTGATTGACATCAATCAGTATTTTTATTATAATGAAATATACCTTATTTGCGCGTGGTGATCGGATATTGTATATCACTAACGCAGGTATAGAGAGTTCAAACTATATCAACGAAAGAAAAATCACCCGTTAGGTAAAACATATTATACTACTAATACATAAGGAGGAATAGATGGCATATGTCGTAACCTCGGTGTGCTATGACTGCAAGTATACGGATTGTGTTGAAGTCTGTCCGGTTGATTGTTTCTATGAAGATGAGCACACGCTCTACATTCATCCCGATGAATGTATCGACTGTGATGCTTGTGTGCCGGAGTGTCCGATCGAAGCAATCTTCCCCGAAGATGAGGTGCCGGAGCGCTGGAAAGATGATATCCAGCTTAATGCAGAAAAGGCACCGGAATGTGAAAACATTACCGAGAAAAAAGACGCACTTGCCGGACAAACCGACAAGGATTGTAAGAAGGCAAGCGAATACGATTAATCGTATCTCATTATTTATAACAACATAAACGGGAAGTGTCATATCATCACACTTCCCGTTTTCTTTTTCATTTCAGTGAATTGTCTCAATGTATAAAATTGTATCGTTGCTATTCCTGTTGTCACTTCACCAGCTCGGATTTCCGCAATCACTACCGATAACGATCGACGGCGAATTTGACGATTGGGAACAGGTACCCCTGCTATTCGAAGCGGATCAGGACGCAAAAAATCCTGAGTATCTGCATGTGAACCGAATCCGGGGAGCAAACGATAACAGATTTTTATTTTTACGGATTCAATTCGACCGTGAAATAACGTTGCTTGAAAATAATCCGGTCGTTCTTTTGTTAAATACCGATAATGACAACTCGACTGGCTATGCCCCGGGTCCCATAGGCGCCGAGCTTCGCTGGGAATTCGGTCAACGACAGGGTGTTTTTTATACGACGACAACAGAACACCCCATCTATTTTTCCGATATCCGCCTTCGGACTGCCCCTACCGTTACTTCGACTGAATTTGAAATAGCAATCGGACGTGATGCAACCCCGGCCGGTGCCGCATCGCTTTTCCAATCCGATACAATTCAGATATACATACATTTTGATCAACCCGGAAATCAACACTCCGCTCATGGAGAGTATATCTTTGATCCGGATCCCGTATCTCCTCCGGATCCTATCCCGCTTGAGCGATATGAAGAGGATGACTTGCGAGTCCTGGGATTCAACGCCTGGAATGATAATATATTCAATCGCGCATATACCAATCAGTATCGACGGATTCTGGAAACAATCGATCCCGACATCATCGCGTTTCAGGAGATATGGGATCATAGTGCGGAAGAGACTGCTGAGCGTGTTGAAGCATTATTACCGGGCCAGTGGTATGCAGAGAAGAAAGACCGTGGCAATGTCACGGTGAGCAGGTTCCCCATCCTTGATGCGCGTCAAATACTTGTCTGGAAAGAAACCGGTTGGAGCGATGAACACCGGTTAACAGCAACCTTAATTGATACGAACGAAAAAAACGGATCGAAATTATTATTGGTAAACGTTCATCTCCGGGCCGGCTCCAGAGGCGAGGATAATCGATGGCTGGAAATCGACGCTCTTGAAAATTTTGTACATAGTGCCCGTCAACCGGGCGGTTGGATATATCTCGAGGAACCTACACCAATCATACTTGTCGGTGATTTCAATCTTGTAGGCAGCCGTGGGCAACTCGAAGCGATTGAGAGTAATATTCAGGATTGGGACGGGAGCGGCATTGACCGCGTGCGCGCACGGCAGACGGAAAAGCGAATGCACTATACCTGGCGCAACGATAACAGTGGTTTCAGTCCCGGGAAACTCGACTACATTTTTTATACCGGCAGCGTTATGTCGTTACAGAATCATTATACCCTTCAGGTCGAAGAAATGTCGCCGGGACAACGAGCGCTCTACGGTCTGCAATACGGAGATACACAAACTGCATCGGACCACCTCCCTCACGTAGCGGATTTCCGGTTAACGATGCCAGTCGGCGTGAAGAATTCGTCATATATCGACGGTTATGCACTGGAACATAATTATCCCAATCCTTTCAATCCATCGACAACAATTTCATATTCGATCCCGGAGCCGGGCAACGTTACTATTAGTCTCTACAATGTACTCGGTGTGAAAGTGAAAGAGATCCTCAATGCAAACGCATTACCGGGACATTATAGAATAAAAATCGATGCTTCCGATTTTGCCAGCGGACTTTATTACTACAGAATGCACGCGGGTAATTATGTGGAAACAAAAAGTATGGTTCTGGTGAGATAATATATCATCTTA
>SL_3KL_010_SEDDRAFT_10003647_pt1 | contig 13994 bp, 11 predicted proteins | sample SodLakKL_010_SED_2_FD_10381 | JGI IMG/M metagenome (IMG submission 10381)
AAAATTTGGCAACCCGAAGCAGGCCTGTCAATCCGGTGAACGGGCTTGAGAAACACATCCCCCGGCTTGTTTCTCGTCTTCTTGAGATATTCCTTACCGGCTTCCAGCAATGTATAATCCCCCGATCTGTCGGCATGAACCAATACTCCGGCGGGTTTCTCGAGGATGAGAATGTGGTTGTCTTCGTACAAAGCCATTATTTGTCTGCTCCTGCTCATCTATAGTTTTTTTTCCTGATTGACTTGCAAAGTAACAACATTATACGAAACCACTGCCACTGACCGAACGAGATTTATCACTTAAATCCTAAGAACCACACAACACTACCCTTCTCAGGGGAAAAGGTTTCTAGATCAATTTAATTTATCACCAGTTCCAATTTTCAGGGGAAAGACAACAGGCAATTTTGGACTGGAATTTGCACCAATCTACAGTGTGTTGAAAAAAATATTTTTAAAGGAACGTTTTTTGTCATTATTAATCAATGAATTATAAATTATATAAATTTTATTTGTGTAAAATTACTAAATTTCAGTCATAAACATATGTAGAAATAATTTAATGTGTTATACCTTTGCACTGTTCAATAAAAAGACGGACATCATGATAACCATCGCTCACGACCTTTGGGCGATCTCATGAAAAGATTTATGCGTTTCTTAGTTTTAGTTAGTTAGTATTGTTAAATGCAGTGCCGGATAACGTTCCGGCACTCGCTTTTTTACCCCAGTTCATTTTGGGAATTTCTCACCCCATTTTCTGTGGTTTTTATGACTACACATTCAATTCATTCCTTTCCTACCCGAGAACCCAAACACCGCGTCTGAATTTTAAACTGGAATATGATCATTGGGATTTTGGGATGTTCAGGAAGCCAGGCATTGCGTCCCTACATCGGATAGGAACCCAAAACAACGCCCCCAAAAAATCATCATTTTATACCAGAAACCCCCAATTCGTAATTCGTCATTCGTAATTCGTCATTAATTACATATATTTGGCTCCAAACTCACCAATTAATGCAAAGGGGCAATTTTTTTTCTCGAGCATTACCAACCAGATTACAGGCCTGGTGCGGGGTTCTATTGCTCTTTCTATCCACTCCGGCTTTGGCAAGGGACCTGCCGGTTGTTGAAATTACCGATGAGACACCGGAGATAACCCATATAGGTGCTCAGGCCGGTGTTTTTCCCATGTTGGAGGGTGATCTTTTGGGACCGGATGAGATTTACAATGTGCCGGATTCGCTGTATTGGAGATGGGCAGAACTGGACACCATGCCCGAGCACTACAGTGCGTGGATTAAAGTCTATTTTGCAAACCTCACAGAAAACACCATTACGCGCCATGGGCTCATTTGCCACGATCATCTGGATCTGGAGTTTTACAGTACAGACCATAAGGGCAAGCTCAGTTTGACCGGGGAAGGGGGTTTTTTAGTCCATCCAAACAACAGACTCATTCCCAGTTTGGACAACCTCTTTTTCATACACCTGGAGCCGGGGGAGAAACGGCCCTTTTTTATCCATAGCAAGCTAAGGGAAGGCGATATTCCCCACCATTACCTACACCTTTTTCTACGCGGTGAGGTTTTTGACTTTGTCGGCAGGGAAATACACCAAAACTCACTTCAGTCCTTCCTCTCAGGCATATTAGTGGTTTTTGCAGCAGTGGGGCTCATTATGTTCCTCAGTTTTCGGGAGCGGATATTTTTGTACTTCGCAGCCATGATGGTTTCTCTCACCATATATTTCGCCAGCATACAGGGCTTGCTGTACTTTATAATTACACTGCCACCGGATTTCATGTACAGGTACATTACCGGATTAGCGCTTAGTGCGGTAACACTTTCTTCCTACTTGTTTACGGTGAGATATTTAAATCTGAGAGCCAGGGAATTTCGGCTGTTTAGATTTTATTCAGTAGTAGCAATTTTTGCCGTTGCACTGCCATCGGTCCACTTTTTCTTCCCGATGGATATAGAAGCCAGTTATTTTATCTCCAATATAGCAGGTGTTCTTTTCCTATCCCTGTTGCTGGGCATGGTGATTTACTACTATTTAAAAGGGGTGAAAGAGGCAGGAGTACTGCTACTATCCTCCGTTCTCATCCTCACCGGCGGTATCACTTACGGTCTTGCAATGATGGGGTTTTTCACCACCGAGGAGATTTTTCTAAACTCCTTCAAAATCGGTGCCATCGCCTTTTCCGGGAATCTGCTCTACGGCCTTTTTGACCGGATATCAACCATACAGCAGGAAAAAATTCAATTCCGCGTGGAGAGGGAGAAATCAGATGAGCTGCTGTTCAATGTGCTTCCCATGGATGTGGCAAAAGAACTCAAGGAAAAAGGACAGTTCGAGGCCCGGGAATTTGAAAACATCAGCGTGCTGTTTACCGACTTCAAGGATTTTACCGCCACAGCCTCCAACATGAGCCCACACCAACTCGTACACGAAATCAACGACTGCTTTATCGCCTTCGATAAAATGGCTGAAAAATACAAGGTCGAAAAAATCAAGACCATAGGCGATTCCTATATGGCAGCAGCAGGCCTGNCCGGNGACCAAAACCAACAATGCGAAAACCTGGTCCACATGGCCCTGGAAATGCAAGANTACATGCAAANCCGCAAGAANGGAACTTATGAGAAAAGGCAAACCCGCATTTGATATGCGAGCGGGCATCCACACGGGCCCCGTGGTAGCCGGTATTGTCGGGGAAAAGAAATTCCAGTACGACATCTGGGGCGACACGGTCAACACCGCCAGCCGCATGGAATCCAACGGAGAACCCGGCAAGGTCAACATCTCACGCCAAACCTACGAACTCATCTCCAACTCCCCCACCTTCTCCTTCGAAAAACGACCAAACAGAGAGGCCAAAGGGAAAGGAGAGGTAGAGATGTGGTTTGTGGGATACAAATAAATATCGCGACCTAGCACCTCCAATTCGTAATTCGTCATTAAATTACCCTATCCGCCATTTTTAATTGTCAGAAGAAATATGATCAATGGGATTTTGGGGTGTTAAGGGCGCAACGTATTGCCGGCCAAAGGTTTAAGGATTTTCATTGGATGGGTAGGACCAATACGCACGGCCGTGCGTATCTACAGATATTTCCGTCATTTCGTATATGGTCAATGGGATTTTCGGGTGTTAAGGACGCAAAGCATTGCGTCCCTACAAAAGAATTTTTTCAAATCCTATCCGCTATTTCAATTGATTCCACTGCCTGAAATAAATATCCTCATTGTCTGAATCACGGATTTCCACGGATTAGACGGATTTCGCGGATTTTTCTGTCGCCAAGGAAAATATACCATCCCCAGGCACCCATGAACCCAACGGTTTTAGTGCTATTCATACAACTGCTGTATTTTCTTTACTGGGAAACTTTTAAATAAATTGAGTTTCAAAAAAAGATACCAAAATGCATGATGAAATTACCACCAGTACTATATTTGTAGCAGCATGAAAAATCCAGAAGAAATTGACAACTTAGTTGATAAGAAGTTTTTGGATGCTGAATTATTGATTAAGCATGCTGAAAGCATTAACAATTCAAGGTATCTGGCAGGCTATGCAGTTGAACTGGCACTAAAAGCTAAAATCTGTCGGCATTTGGATGTGCCAGACTTATTTTCCAAAGAACAAGTCAGTAAGAATGATGTTTCATCACCTTTTAGGTCCCACAACTTAAGTTCTCTTATGATATACGCAGGTTTACATGGCAAGCATTCAGAGGCTTTAAATGATGACACTGATTACTATAAAAAATGGCAATTAGTTAGCAATTGGAAGCCCTCTCTCAGATACAATACCCAATATTGTGATCGTTCAAAGTGCATGGAATTTTTGAAAGCAGTAAATTTTTTTTATCCAATGGATACGAGACAATTGAAAGAAGAACTAAAGCCCTTTGTTGAGATATGCAAGCAAAAAGGCAAACCACTAAAAAGAGTCGTTCTGGAAGAAAATGTACCGGGACTGCCAGCAGCTCAATATCACCTCCTTATTCAAGCTGAATGGCTAAATCCTGAGGATGATTGTGATGGCCACCTTGACGAATTGGTAGATTGGTTTATCGAAACCGTCGATCCCAAAGTGAGAAGTTTTGTACAATTCATAAGGATTCAGGACAAACTTAGTAGGGATCATTGTTTCCAGGAATTAATTGTATTTGACAGTCAAAATGCAGAAGCTTAACCATCACCACATTCTTAATTTAATTACCCTATCCGCCATTTCCAATTGGCATTTGGAATAGGATCAATGGGATTTTGGGGTGTTAAGGACGCAACGTATTGCCGGCCAAAGGTGTAGGATTGGCATTGGAGGGGTAGGACAAATACGCACGGCCGTGCGTATCTACAGATATTTCCGTCATTTCGTATATGATCAATGGGATTTTCGGGTGTTAAGGACGCAAGGCATTGCGTCCCTACATAGGAATTCGGTCAAATCCTATCCGCTAGCCCCTAGCCCCCAACCCGTCGCCTGCCCCCAAAACTTTGGTGGGGCGGGTCATTTCAATTGTCAAATAAATCCTTTGCGTCTTCCTTTGCCCCCCCACCAAAACTTTGGGGGCAGGCGACGCTTTGGGGGAGAAACCAATATCCTAAATACCGAATCACCCTAAAATCCCTCATTTCTGCCAAAACCCCCGAATTCTCGCCCGAAACAAAAATTATCAATTGTCAATTGTCCATTGTCAACTGTCCATTGGTCAACTGTCAATTAAATCATTTAAGCCTTGCTTTAGTAGTCTTTACAATACTTACCAAGAGCCGAATAATTTCAACACTCTCCCCCAGATAATTTTGGGATAATTCATCATCCAGGTAATCGGCATCCCTAAGTAATTCCAGCCAATATTCAGTTTCATTGGCTTCTTTCAGAGCAATATTCATTTTGCTTAAAAAATCAGCTCTGGATTGGGCATGTTCCGCTTCCTTGATCAATGCCCCTACTGCGGTACCACTTCTCAGCAACTGTTTCGACATCACATACTCCTTCTTCTCTGTGGTAAGATATTTATACAACCTAATAATCTCAAGTGCAAAATCATACGACTTATTCATCACCACATTCTGATGCTTCTTCTTCATCACACCAAATTTACCATTATCAATTTTTAATTAAGTAAAACAATACCCCAGACCTAGGAATACCCCACCAACTAAATTCCCAGCCTAATTTCCAGAACTCTCGCCCTAAATTCCTCACCACACATACCTCAAACCCAAAACCGAATTGTCAATTGTCAACTGTCAATTGTCAATTATTATCTGCGTTTTTTACGACGTTTCTTCTTCGGCCCCGGTGCCGCCGCCTTTGGTTTGGGTTCGATGGGGGCCATGAGGCGGTCCTTGTTCTGGTAGAAGGCCCAGCCCAGCCATCCGATGAGGGCGATTACCAGGAGGGCCGAGGTGGCCTGTGTGATGGCATTGCCCACTATATAAGACCTGGGTTCGAATCGAAACTCAATGGTACCGCTGCCCGCGGGTACTTTGATAGCGCGAAGGCAGTAATTGGCGCGGATAAAGGGAACCGGCTCTCCGTCCAGATAGGCGCTGAGTCCTTTGTCAGGGTTGTACCATATCTCTGAAAAAACGGCCAACTGATCGCTGTCGGTCTCGTATTCATAAACCCAGCGATCCAGTTCATAGACAGTGCGCTCTATGGTGCCCTGACCGGTGGGTTCCAATCCGGCCGTGTAGTTGTCAAATTCGCTGTCCAGCACGATGGCTGTTTGGGCGGGATCGAAATCGTGCATGGCCTCAATTTCCTGGCGGGGGCTCTCCACCCGCTCTATGTCACTGACAAACCAGGCCCAGCCCAGTGCCCCGTCATTGACCTGCAATTGCTCGTTGTCCCGGATGATGTAGGTGGTGTTTAGCATATTGAGCACATCCATATTCATCCTGGAAATGTGGATATCGATCATATCCTGTATCCGCTGGAGCTTGACCGCACTGTATCCGCCGATGGTGTTGTGGTGGTAAGAGGCGAGATTGGTATTGAAGGTGTTGATAGAGAGGTCCAGTACGCGGTACTCACCTCTGTTGTCGTGACGGGCCATGATCTGCCTGTCAACTTCGCGCTTCTGGTAGTAATTGTCAATGATGGTTGGACGATCGGACACAAAATCAGTCGGATGGATATATCTCCTGTTTACCCCCCAAAAGTCGATGATTATAAACAAGGCGATCCCTGCCAGTGCCATAAAAGGTTTTATCTTTCCAATATGGTGCAGCCAAAGCGCTCCGGCTGCCAGTGCAATAAAGATAAAGGAGCGGAAGGCATCGCTGCGCAACATGGCTTTCCTGTCCTCCATTATCAGTTCCAACATCCCGGACTGTGCGAGTTGTCCGTCCCGGGCGCCTTCAAAAGAAAACAATCCCGGGCCAACAAGTCCCATAAGCAGACAAAAACCGCCCGTTATTCCCGATGCGTACATCAGGTATTTCATCTTGTCCTCCCTGCTGTGGTCACCCCTAAACCATTGATGCAGGCCTAAAGCAGCCAGGATAGGAATAAGCATGGTTGTGATACTAAGAACAGAGTTAGGTGTTCTAAACCTGTTAAACATAGGGACATATTCAAATAACAACCAATTGAATAATTCCATATTCTTTCCGTAGGAGATGAAAACCGTAAACAGCGTAGCAATGGCCAACCACCACTTCATGGGACCCTTTGTCAAAAACAGAGCCATGACAAATAAAAAGATGAGTATGGCCCCGAAGTAGATCGGACCGCTGGTAAATGGTAAATCCCCCCAGTACATTGGCAATGCAAAAGTCCCATCCGGGCTGGGAGCCTGACCGGCATTTCGCAATGCATCATAGGTGACTCCGCTGCTCATCCGCTCGCCCGAGCTTCCTCCTACTATGCCCGGTATCAGACCAGCCAACACATCCAGGGTATTGTTGCTCCACGCCATGGCGTAGTCCCAATCCAGGCCGGCAGTGGTGCTGGAGGATTCCAACTCCCCTGCTTTTTCCACCAATATCGGTTCACCACGCATGGTCTCCTGTCCGTATTCATAGGTGGACCACATTTTTGAAAGGTTGGAGGCAAATCCCAGGCCCGTTCCAATCAACGCAAACAGTACAATCTTCCCGAGGTCAATATAATCCTTTGCTTTTACAAATTTCACGAGATAGACAATCCCCATGATGGCAAGGCATAAATAGAGGTAATACGTCATTTGCACGTGGCCCCATTTTAGTCCCATCGCCAGACCCACCGCGTAGATCAGGGTACCGATTAGGAATTTTTTCCTGACCAGCAAGTAAAGCCCTGCAATCATAAATGGAGAGTACATAATAGTGCCCACTTTGGACATGTGGCCGGAATCGTAGAGAATGATGTTGTTTGTAGCCATTCCGAATGCCACCGCCGATAACATGGCCTCAAGGGGTTTTAACTTCATAAAGAGCATGGAGAAGTAAAAGACCACCATATAGACCATGAAAAAGCCAATCGGTCTGTTAAAAAACAGCTGTAGTATATCCTCCACATAGGTCAGGTAATTGTCGTACCTTAAGCCGTTGTAGAAAGATGGCATTCCCACGAAAATGGAGTTGGTCCACAGTGCCTCCTCTCCTGTAGCTCTCCTGTGGTCCCAAACCTCCTGATTCTTTCCAACCCCTTCCACACTGTCGTACTGGGAAGTTTGCAAGCCTTCAAACTGAGGGTAGAAAAACAAGCTGTTGACGACGAGAAACAAAAGAATCGCACCTACATGCGGCAATGCTCTTTTAATCAGGGGGGCTATTTTCTCCACGGGAATAAAATGTTTTATGAAAGAATGGAAACAAAGTTAATTTTATTTGGTCAGACAGCGGGAATTTTGCTGAAAATTTCCACGGTTACCCGGCATCACTTGTAGTAATTTTTGGTAAAACCCATGGCCGTCTTTTTTCCCATCATCCACTGAAACAAACCACTCCAGGTACCCAATCCGTAGGCGGTTATCTGGAGAAAGATGGTGCAAATAGACAGAAAGCCGACCCTTGCATTTTTGTAGATCAGGCTGGCTTCGATAAATACGTATATGGCCAGTGCGAATGCCACTGTCAAAATGAGGTAGGCAAGTCCTTCAAAAAGGGTAAAGAATGGTGCGAGTAGGAAAATAATGAGCGTACCCGCAACTATTGAGGCCGGGGCAAAATGTATGGCTTTTAAGAGCTGTGGGTGAAGACGCCCCAGATTGATGCGCGCCACGCCCCAGTTGAATACCTGTTTGAAAAAACGCTTCAAATTGGTTCGCCGCTTGTGGTAAACGTAAGCATCGGGAATCAATCCCACCTTAAAGCCCGCCTTATAAATTCGGGCGGAAAAATCCATGTCCTGACCGTGGCGCAACGGACCCATCCCGCCGATTTTTTCATACACCCGCCGGTGAATACCCATGTTAAACGACCTCGGGTAGAATTTGGTCACACTTTTCCGGCTGCCCCGGGTGCCTCCGGTGCCGATAAAAGAGGTCATGGAGTAATTTATCGCCTTCAGTAAGGGGGGAAAGTCGGCCCGGTAAGTATCCGGCCCACCAAAAGCATCCAGCCCCTCCTGCTCCAACGCCTCATCGATTTTTTCAAGGTAATCGGCAGGCACGGTACAGTCGGAGTCCATAAACAGAAAGTACTCCCCTTCCGCTTTTTTCATGCCCAGGTTGCGCGCAGCTCCGGGGCCTTTGTTTTCCTGTCTCAGGTATTTAAGGGAGAAGTTAAAATCGGCGGACTCCAAAAACTCCCGTGTACCGTCATCCGAGCCGTCATCCGCCACCACCAGTTCAAAGTGGTCCCGGGGGAAGTCCACCTCCTGCAGGCTGCCGGTCAACTCCTTCATCTCCTCCAGACGGTTAAATGTCGCAACTATTATGGAGTACTTCATTGGTTTCTGACTTTTTCTATTGCTGGTCAAAAGGCCAAATTTACGAAAAATTCAATTGCGAATTGCTGAGGGGCTTTGCAATGAATCCTCTCTCCGCGATCTCTGTGAACTTTGCGGTGATTTTTTTCTTCACATTGACTCACCCCCCAATGCTTTGGGGGCAAAGCACGCCAAGGTAAACGCTGAGCTTTTCTCCGCGCTTTCTCCGCGATCTCTGCGAACTCTGCGGTGAACCCTTTTCTTTTCTACAAATTATTAACAACCCTTCGTATTCCATCCTTAAGAAGAAGAGTATTGAAGTTTATTAGGAGGCCGAGTTTTTTGTCTTTAAGTTTCAGATAGGTGAGTACCTGCGCCAGGTGGATTTTTGCAAGTTCTTCGGCAGATTTTACTTCTACAATAACCTTATCCTCTACCAGCAAGTCAAGGCGGTAACCGGCATCTAGTTTTTCCCCTTTGTACACTATCGGCAGGGGGACTTCATTCCTCACCCTTATTCCTCTACTTCTCAATTCGTGAAACAAACAATGCTGGTAGCTGCTTTCTAAAAGTCCGGGGCCGAGTTGGTGATGGACCTCAATGGCTGCTCCAATAATCTTTCTTGAAATTTCATTCTCTTCCATTATTATTGTTTATGGTTAGGTGTATGGAGAATGAAAATTGTACCCTGAGGATGCGGATTTTTATCGTTGATTCTTTATATTTCCTATTGTCTCACCCCCCAATGCTTTGGGGGCAAAGCACGCAAAGGTAAACGCTGAGCTTTTCTCCGCGCTTTCTCCGCGATCTCTGCGAACTCTGCGGTGATTCTTTACCTCTCATTTACTCACCCCCCAATGCTTTGGGGGCCAAGCACGCAAAGGTAAACGCTGAGCTTTTCTCTGCGCATTCTCCGCGATCTCTGCGAACTTTGCGGTGATTCTTTACCGGGAAAATTATGAATGCATCATCCCTTCAATCTGATAATCTTTTTTCAATCTCGCCGCCTCATAAATTCTGGCCCGGGCAGTGTTCTCATCGGCCGTTCCCCTTGTCATAATGGATTTTCCGGGCTCACCGGTGAAGGCTATCTGTTGATTCAACCAGTACTCCACCTTACCGGGATCGGGATCAAAAGTTTCCCTCACAAAAGCCAGTTCAAGTCCCGTGGGATTGTACGGAAAAGAGTATTTATTGTCCTTTTGCTGCTTTAAAAAATGCGGTCTGTCAGTCACCCTGAGCATCTTTTTAAACTTCCGGGAATCCCAAAATGGATGATCGGGCAATGCCTGGCTGTACAGCGCAAAAGCATAGAGATTAAAAGCGTGGTAACCGGCGGCCTTTTTTCGCAAACTCCTCTTACTCACCTGGTAGTAGCCGTATCGGACTACCCCCTCCACCACCTTGGGCGGATGCTTGACCTTTAGAGAGAGCCGGGTAACCGGAGACACGTGGTTGATCACCCCGTCCCGGTAGAGTTTTACCCGCGTGGCGATTTTTTCAAAAAAGAGACTGGACGCCTCCACCGCAGCAGGGGTTCTATCCAACATGGTGGAGACAGCACCGAACCACAATTGGTGATTGAAGGTCGGGTCAGGAGAATTGTAGCTACCATCCACATTAAGCCGCTTCCAAATCCACAAATCTTCGTCAAAACTGTGCAGCAGGTAAACCTCCTCGGCCAGTTGGTAGAGCTCAGGTCTGTCAAAAACCTGTGCAGCCTTTATGAGTGCCTCCATGACCCATGCCTGGCCGATAAGTCCGTTGCAAAAGTCCTTTTCAGGGTTTTTTCTTATCCAAAAAGCAGCTTTCATCGGTCGCGCTTCCGCACCTGTCAGATAAGCAATCGCCTTTTCAGCAAAATCTTTATAGCGGCTGTCCTTTGTCCTTTCGTAGAGGACCGAAAACACAAAGAGCCAATGCGCCGTATTGCGCACCGGGGTCTCCTCATCAAAATACGGCCCATTGTGACCGGCAGGCATAAAGCCTTTTTCCCCGATCAATGCACCGGCCTTATTGGCCTCCTGTTCCAGTAATTCACCTAATTGCATTCCGTTGGATTTTGCTGCAGAAAAGAACCCGCGTACCAGATCTCGGCCAACCGGCTTCTCTGCTTCAGTCTGATCTGACGCAAAATTAATTAAAATGTCGGGATATGGAGGGTTAATGTTGGTTCTCTTAAAGGTTAAATCGAGATAGAGCGCCAACCTCATCTCTTTTTAAACCTCTGCATGCCGGATGCGAGCAGCATGGTCACCTTGATCAATCCCCCGAGCAGAAACAGCCGTATCCCAAGCAACGGTATAAATCCATCACCGGCATTTCTGTGCAATTCCCTGAAGGCCTTTTGATCAATATTGAAGAATTTCTTCATGACGGATGCACCGCCGGTGTTTTTCTTTTGGCGGGTATCTATTGCAGCCCTACCCTTTCCAACACGCCACTGTTTACGCAGCAGTTCCCGAAAGCCACGAGCGACCTTATAGACCTTTGCCCCTGAGCAAAACGTCAATTTCTTCCCTGCTTCAGTAGCTTTCCCTGTCCAGCGCACATCGGCACCCGAGCGCACACCCTCGGGAAACATACCGACCTCATCGAACACCTCCCTGCGGATGAATAAATTGGCAGTTTTGGCCACTGCCCTGAGTTCGATGGACTCCTTCATCTTGATGTTGGTGAGGGCATCGAAAATTTTAGCGACGGTAATCCGGCCTTCAAAGTCGAAAAGCACGGCCCCACCGACCATATCCGAACCGCTTTCCTCCAGACATTCCAACCCTTTTTGCAACCATCCGTCCGAGGGCATACAGGTGGCGTCCAAAAGCACAATCACTTCCCCGGTGGCCGCTTCAATGCCCCTGTTTCGCGCTGAGTACGGACTTCCCAGGTGTTTGGTCTCTTTAAGAAATACAAGTCCATCCATTACACTGACTATCTCCTCCGTCCCATCCGTAGAGCCATTATCGACAATGATCAATTCACACTCAAATCCCGACCGGCAGAAATTGATCTGTTCAATCAGGGCCGGCAGTCTGTGACCGTCGTTGAATACGGGGATGATGATGGAGGTAGTCAAGGTCATATGTAGTAAATTACAGAAAGCAAATATAACAGAATTGGGAGTTTGAAGTCAAAAGGTCTCAGAGTTTGGAAGGTGATTCAGTATTAAGTTCGGGAAATAAATTCCGAAGCAGCGTGGTTTTTCAGAGGCCCCAGAATGGCAAATGAGGTTAAAAGTCAGAGATGTCAATATCTTGAGGAAGGCCCACTCGCATAAAATACCTGGCAAAAGCCTGTGAGAGACGCCCCTGGTATGGTGGAAGTAATCGCACCCGGTCAGCCCGGATCCTTAATCAAGAGCATCTGAATCGAAAAAGGCCTTCGGTTGGTGCTTCCTTACGTATCTCACTTTCCCCTTCACCCTAATTTTTTTGCCAACCGGTGGTTTGGCATTCAAATCATAATCATCGTTGAAATGCCCTATCTCGTAATCATCCATACTTGATGCCAATGAGGTATCAGCCACAAATACAGATATAGTGGTACCTATTGTTTGTTTTATGAAAAAGAGGGATGTTCTTCCGTCTTTATCTTTAAACAATGATTCATCCCTGAAAAAGGAGGTAAGGTGGAAGGCCAATGCCTTATCTTCATCCTTCCAACCGGGATAATCCATACTGGATGAAAATTTGCCTCTCCTAATTTGTGTCTGAGTTTCCATGATTTAACCTTTAAATGATTCGTATAAATCGCCCCTTTTCATTTCCTTAAAAAATTTACTAAAAATACCGTAGATCCCTTTAAACCAATAATATAAAATACCTTTATTGAGTTCATTTTGAGTCCAGTTAATTAAGTTTTGCAACAATAGACTTCACTCCTTCTTTCTCGCCTTTCGGAAGATTCGCAAGCAACTGGCTTACATATTGAAAAATGTTTGATTGAAGTTAATATTAGTTTTTTCAGTAATATAATATTGCACATTTCTCTCGCGAAAATTCACCTGAAATTACTCACGGGAAACTATTGCCTGCGATAATTCACAATTTATGTAGTTACCTAAGCAAATATTTTCTAATAATTCGCCGGATTTTGCTACATCAGCGTCAAAAAAACACTTTTCCTTAGACGCATTGAGTGTTAAAACTGCCATTGCAACGGCAATTATCTATCAATTCACCGTTTTGTTCCGCATACGCCGAATAAAACATGTGAACAATTGACAATTCTTTATCTTAGCCCAATTTTTCTTCCAAAAATAAAATTTCGAACATACAGCGAAAAGGCTGGACGAGCTATCTTATTTCAAGTACTATCTAAACAACCCCTGTGAAAAAACACTTACTTCCCCTCCTGTTTTTCCTGGCCTGGCAACTGCCCGGTCTTTTCGCCCAACAAATTATCTTTGTCGATGCCAGTGCCGGTTGTCCGGGGAACGGCAATAGTTGGGCATCAGCCTATTGTGAGTTGCAAACCGCTCTGGAGAATGCATCCCCCGGCAGCACGATATGGGTGGCTGCAGGTACTTACCAGCCGGATCGCGGACCTAACAACAATCCGGGAACAAACTCCTCTTTTGTGCTGAGAAATGGCGTTACCATCCTCGGGGGCTTTGCGGGAAATGAGAGTGAGGCAGACGAGAGGGACTGGGAAGCCAATCAGACAATCCTCAGCGGAAACATAGACGGAGGCAACAACTACAGTACCACAGTGGTGAGGGGTGCCGATCTGGATGAGAGTGCAGTACTCGATGGTTTTATCATTCAAGGTGGCAGGGCGTCCACTTCCGGCAGTTGGACTTCACCCGCCACCAGTGGCGCCAATATGCACCTCACCAACAGCAGCCCCGCAATAAGGAATTGCATTATAAGAAACGGCATTGCCAGTTACGGGGGCGGGGTCACCATGCTGCAAAATTCATCCCCTGCCTTTTTCAATGTGGAATTTCACGACAATTACAGCACTGGTCACGGAGGTGCCATTCACATGCGCGGAAACTGCGAGCCCACCTTCGTAAGCTGCCACTTTGAACACAACTACACCGAAGGTCACGGTGGTGCCATACACTGCAGAGACAACAACCACCCTGTTTTTACCGATTGTCATTTCAT
>SL_3KL_010_SEDDRAFT_10003649_pt1 | contig 13990 bp, 8 predicted proteins | sample SodLakKL_010_SED_2_FD_10381 | JGI IMG/M metagenome (IMG submission 10381)
AGCGTCGACTTCCATGCCCATCGGGTTGACCAGGAAGGCAGTATCGGCCCGGGCTACGTGGTCAGCCTGCTGGGCGCGGACGACGGCTCGCTGTGGGCCGGAGTCGGTGGTTCCGGCCTCTTTCGCCGGGACCCGGGCGCGGCCGGTTTCAGGCCCTTCGGTTCGAACCAAGGCGGGTCTGGTCAGCTCAGCGGAGGCTTTGTCACCGCCCTCCTGCAAACCGGCGCGAACGAACTGTGGGTCGGCACTCGCTCCAACGGTCTCAACCACTGTGACATCGAGCCCTGGGTCTGCCGAGCCTTTTCCGCCGACACAGATCCGGCGCTGCGTCACCACAATGTGACCACTCTCCTTTCCGATTCCAGCGGACGAGTCTGGGTTGGCACCGATGGCGGTGGCTTGCACCGCGTGCAGTTTGACGATCACCATCATCTCGAGGCCTTTGAACACTTTGGTGAGCGGCAGGGTCTGATCAGCAGCAGCGTGATGGGGCTGCTCGAGGATGATGACGGATCAATCTGGGTCAGCACCCGCGCCGGGCTGAGCCGGCTGGACCCGGAAAACGGTCGCAGCGTCAGCTTCGTAGCTGCATCAGGGCTACCGGTCACCCATTTCAACGCGCGCGCCGTCGCCCGCGATGAGTCCAGCTTGTACTTCGGCGGTATCGGCGGTCTGGTGGCGCATCCCAGCGGAACCCGCCTTTCGCCCCGGGGCGACCATCCCTTGCGGATTACCGGCATCAACTGGCTGCAGTCGGAACGGTCAGGGGCCAATCTGCTCAGCAGCATCGGCCAGCTGCGCGTACCCTGGAATCACCCCTTTAGCCTCCGCTTCGCAGTGCTGGACTTCTCCGAATCCGCGCATGAGTATGTTTATCGGCTCTCGCCAGACCAGGAGTGGATCGAGCACGGACCTTCCCGCGAGATCACGTTCTTCGGGCTCGCTCCGGGGTTTCACGAGCTGGAACTTCGTGGGCGCGACGCCTTCGGCAACTGGACTCCGATCGAGACCCTTGCCATCGAGGTGATTCCGCCGCTCTGGATGAACAACTGGTTCAGAGCCTTGATGGCCTTGGCGCTTGGCTTGCTGATCTTGGCAGGGCATCTGCTGCGCACACGGGCCCTTCGACACCAGAACCTCGTTCTGTGCCAGCTCACACAGCAGCGCGAGACGGCCCTGCTCGAAGCCGAGGCCGGTCGGCAGAATCTCAATGAGGCTTATCAACGGCTCCAGCAGCTGACCCGTCGCCTGCAGTCGGTCAAGGAAGAGGAGCGGCGCAATATCTCACAGGAGTTGCATGATGAGCTTGGGCAAACGCTGACCGCCGCCAAGATCAATCTGCAGCTGCTGGGTCGAGATATCGCCGATCCGGCCACTGGTGCCCGACTCGCCGATTCGGTCGCGATGCTGGACTCGACGATCGACCGGGTCCGCCATATCTCCTTCAGTCTGCGTCCGCCGTTGCTGGATGTGTTGGGACTGACCGCGGCGCTTACCCGGTTCCTCGAAGGCCTGTCTCAACGCAGCATGATCCCCATCGATTTCCACGCCGCGCCCGCGGTCAGCGGGAATTCGCCTGAAGTGCGAACCGTTGCGTTCCGAGTGGTGCAGGAAGCCGTCAACAACACCATCCGACATGCTCACGCCACGCATATTCGAGTCGATCTCGACCGCGATGACGAGCATGGTCTGCGGATCCGGATCAGCGATGATGGCGTCGGATTTGACCCGGAACAGGTATGCAAGCGCCCGCAAGTCGGGGATCATCTGGGGCTACTCGGCATGCAAGAGCGGCTGCACGCCGTCAACGGCCACCTCAGCATCAACGCCGAACCAGGCCGGGGCTGCACGATCGAGGCACGGATTCCAAACCCATGAGGCCATGCCGAATAATGATTGCCGACGATCATGCCCTGATTCGCTCCGGGATCCGGCTGCTGGTTGAGACCCTGCCCGGAATCGAGGTGGTAGCAGAGGCCGGCGACGGCCTGCAGGCACTGGAGCTGATCAAGCATCATCGCCCGGACATTCTCCTGCTCGACCTCAGCCTGCCAGGCCTAAGCGGTCTCGGCCTTCTCGACCGACTCAAGGATCTTGCGGAGCGGCCGGATGTGATCGTGATATCGATGCATTCCGGCCCGGAATATGTCTCGCGCGCGCTGAACGCCGGCGCGTCCGGCTACCTGCTCAAAGAGGCGGCGTTTGCCGAACTGGCAGCGGCGCTTGCAGAGGTCACCCGCAAACGGTGCTACCTGAGCCGCGCGCTGAACCCTGAGATCGTCCAGCGTTTTCGCAGTGGCATGGAGGGCGGCGTGGACCCGCTGGGTCTGCTGACCCCGCGCCAGCGTCAGATTCTCCAGCTGATTGCCGAGGGACTGGGCACCCGGCAGATCAGCGAACGCCTTCATCTGAGCGTGAAGACCGTCGAAAGCCATCGCAGCCACTTGATGACGCGCCTCGATATCCACGATGTTGCCGGCCTGGTCCGCTTTGCCATCCGCACTGGACTGATCAATCCCTGAATCCGGCTTCGGTCGCACCAGGATCAGACCACCTCCAACGGTTCGAAATTCAGGGAATTCCCGATAGGACTCGGTCGGTCTTGGGACTAGCCTTTCGGCTAAGACAAGGGCCTAAATAGCCCCCGCGGCCCATTCCAGTTGGAAAACCGAAAGCAATGACAACAGACAACGTCAAGAAAATCGCTTTACCGGCGCTGGTCGCCATGGTGGTCGGCTCGATGATCGGGTCCGGCATCTTTGCCTTGCCCTCTCGCTTTGCCACGGCCACCGGGGTGTACGGTGCCCTGATTGCCTGGGTGATTGCCGGCGGCGGCATGCTGATGCTGGCCTTTGTTTTCCAGTCACTGGCACAGCGCAAGCCTGACATCGACTCCGGCATCTTCGCCTATGCCAAGTACGGCTTCGGCGAGTACTGGGGCTTTGCCGCGGCCGTCGGTTTCTGGCTGGGAACCATCGTGGGCAACGTTTCCTACTGGGTACTGATCAAATCCACCCTCGGCGGATTTTTCCCGATTTTCGGCGACGGCAACACGCTCACCGCGGTACTGGTTGCCTCCGTCATGGTCTGGGCCTTTCATTTCCTGATCCTGCGCGGCGTGACGGAAGCGGCCGGCATCAACAAGATTGTCACCTACGCAAAGATCGTGCCGCTGCTGGTCTTTGTCATGGTGCTGCTGTTCCACTTCGACACCGCCATCTTCGTCGACAACCTGGTCGGCGGCGGCGACGACGCCAGTTATGACAGGATCTGGCAGCAGGTCCGCCGCACCATGCTGATCACGGTCTTCGTGTTCATCGGCATCGAGGCTGCAAGCGTTTACTCCCGCTATGCCAAGAAGCGCGAAGATGTCGGTCGGGCCACCCTGATCGGTTTTTTCATCGTGATCGCCATGCTGGTTGCAGTGACGGTGCTGTCCTACGGCGTTATGCCGCGCGCCGAACTGGCCCAGTTGCGCGCGCCGTCGGTGGCTGGCGTCATGGAAAGCATGGTCGGCCCATGGGGCGCAATCTTCATCAGCGTCGGCCTGCTGATTTCGGTGCTCGGAGCCTACCTGGCCTGGTCGCTGCTGGCCGCTGAAGTCCCCTACGTTGCGAGCAAGTACGGCTTGTTCCCGAAGTTTTTCGGCGAACTGAACGAAAACAAGGTGCCCAAGAACGCCCTGCTGATGACCAACCTGATCGTGCAGGCTTTCCTGATTGTCACCATGTTCAGCGAGTACGCCTTCGTGGTCGCGTTGGAGCTGACCAGTGCGCTCACGCTCATCCCCTATTTGCTCGTTGCGGCTTACGCGGTCAAGTTGGCTTACACCCGCGAAAGTTATGAACTTGATCCTGCGGCACGGAACAAGGGGCTGGTGATCGCAGTGATCGCGACTTTCTATGCGGCTCTGATGATCTATTCCGGCGGCATGAAGTACATCCTGCTGTCGGCTCTGCTCTACCTGCCGACGACAATTTTGTTTTACCAGGCCCGCCGGTCGCTTGGGCAACCTGTTTTTTCCAAGAGCGAGATGGGCCTGTTCGCGTTGATCGTGTTTGGGTTCCTGACGGCGGTCGTGGCGCTTGCGACCGGCCAGCTTCGAATTTAGGTCCATGATCCAAACTCGGTCCGGCAGTACTTTCGTGCTGTCGGCCCTTCCTGAAACTGCCGCAATGGAGAACGATCGATGACTAATGATTCCGCCGCCTTTGGCGTCCACTCTGAAGTTGGCCAGCTGCGTCTGGTCATGGTCTGCGCCCCGGGACGCGCGCATCAGCGACTGACGCCCTCGAACAACGATCGACTGCTGTTCGACGACGTCATCTGGGTCGAGACCGCCAAGCGCGACCATTTCGATTTCATCCAGAAAATGCGCGACCGCGGCATCGAAGTCTTGGAGATGCACAACCTGCTCGCCGAGACCGTGGCCATCCCCGAAGCGAAGGAGTGGATCCTCGACCATCAGATTGTGGCCAATGAGGTCGGCGTCTCGTTACTGGTGGAAACCCGCGCCTACCTCGATTCGCTCTCCCCGCGCGATTTGGCCGAGACCTTGATTGGCGGCCTGTCCACCTACGAGGTGCCGGACGACTTCGGCGGCGACAAGCTCAAGATGGTACGCGAGGCCAATTCAGGCGTTGCCGAGTACCTGCTGCCGCCGCTGCCGAACACCCTCTATACCCGTGACACGACCTGCTGGATCTACGGCGGTGTGACCCTGAATTCACTGTACTGGCCGGCCCGGCACGAAGAAACCATCCTCACCACGGCGATTTACAAGTTTCATCCGCGCTTTGCCGGCAAGGTCAAGGTCTGGTGGGGCGACCCGACCAAGAACTGGGGCTTGTCGACCATCGAGGGTGGCGATGTCATGCCCATCGGCAAGGGCATCGTGCTGATCGGCATGAGCGAGCGCACGTCACGCCAGGCGATCGAGCAGGTCACCCAGGCGCTGTTTGCCCAGAATGCGGCCGAGCGCGTCATCGTCTGTGCGATGCCGAAACTGCGCGCGGCCATGCATCTGGACACCGTGTTCACGTTTGCAGACCGTGATTGCGTGCTGCAGTACCCGGACATCATGGACCATGTGCAGACCTTCTCGGCCTATCCCGCGAACAACGCCAGCGGATACGAAGTTCGCAAGGACGAAGGCCGCTTTGCCGACGTGGTCGGCCAGGCGCTGGGGATCAAGCAGATGCGCATCATCGAGACCGGCGGCAACGCCTATGTCCGTGAGCGCACCCAGTGGGACAGCGGCGCAAACCTGGTCTGCGCCTCACCGGGCGTGGTGTTTGCCTATGACCGCAACACCTATACCAATACGCTGTTGCGCAAGGCGGGTATCGAGGTGATCACCATCGACGGCTCCGAACTCGGCCGCGGCCGCGGCGGCGGTCACTGCATGACCTGCCCGATCATTCGCGATCCCGTGGACTTCTGATCGCAAGGCGCTTTCTGCAAGGCGGCGCCTGCAACCTGCTCATTCCCCGGCGCTGGCAGCGCCGGGCTCGTCCGCAAGCCNTGCGACTTTGAATGAATTGAGGGCTCTGACATGAATACCGGAATCAATCGCCTGGCATGGCGTGGAAACACGGGCGCCGCAGTGGTCGTCGGAATGGCGGCCCTGATCCTCGCCATCATGGCACCTTTGTCGCCAGTGCGCGCGGAGGAACCGGGCGCGCTTGCCGCACGCGAGGCCCGGCATATTGCCGCCAGCTTTCCGGGCCGCATGGCCGGCACGTCGATGGAGGACATCACCGCCCGGTACATTGCCGACCGTTGGCTTGAAATGGGCTACACCCCGCGCCTGGAGCGATTCCTTACCGGCTATACCTTCCGCGGCGACAGCGATGACGCGAGCACTCACGATCAACGATCGCTGGTCTCTACCAATGTGTTCGCCGAGCGTGCCGGCACGTCCGGTCAGCAAATCGTGGTCGGCGCACACTACGACACTCGCATCCCGACCAGCAGTCGCGACCTCGAGCGCAACATTGGCGGGCCGGAACTGGAGGGTTTTGACGATAACGCCTCTGGCGTTGGCGTGCTACTGGAGCTTGCACACGCGTTGAACGAGCTTGCACCCAGGCACACGATCCAGTTCATCGCCTTCGGTGCGGAGGAAATCGGCCTGCGGGGTGCTTACGAAGTGGTCAACCGCATGAGTGAGGCAGAACGCGCAAACACGCTATGGATGGTCAACATCGACAGCATCATTACTGGCGATCGTCTGTACTTTCATGCCGGTCCCGAAACCTATGCCAAGGACCCGAAAGCCGGTCACGCACGCGATCGCTCACTGGCGATCGCGGCAGAACTCGGCATCACCGCAGCAACCAATCCAGGCTTCAATGAGCGCTATCCGCGCGGTACCGGCTGTTGCTCGGACCAGGCGGCATTCGACCGCGCAGGCATTCCTGTGGTGAATGTCGAGGCCACCAACTGGGAGCTTGGCGACAAGGATGGCTACCAGCAAACCGAAGTAAGCGAAGCATTCCCGCATGGCTACTCCTGGCACCTCGTGCACATCGACAACCTAGCGCACCTGGAAGCGAACCTTCCGCCGGGCCGGGTTGATGAACGAACGCGGGACGTCGTTCGAATTCTGCTCGCCTTGATCAAGGAACTGGCCGAAATCGAATCCTGAGCAGCAAAGAGCTCATTCTTCCTCAGCATAAGGAATGCAGACGATGAAACCCAACGCGAAGATCACCTGGTCAACAATCGTGCTCGCGCTGCTGTTCGTGAGCGGACAGACAAGCGCTCAGACCGTGTACACCGGCGACCTCATCCAGGGCAGGCAGGTCATCAGCCAGCTTGACGTCGGCGATCTGGAAGCGGGTCGGAAACATCAGTTCTTTTTCCAGGGTGTTCAGATGGGAACCGGGCAGTACTGGTACCTGCCGGTCATCGTGGCCAAGGGCGCGCAGCCGGGCAAGCGGATCGTGCTCACCAGTGGCGTACATGGTGACGAGTTGAGCCCGGTGGATGCGGTGCAGCGGGTGATGGCGCAGCTCGATCCGGCGAGCATGTCGGGGACCGTGCTGGCCGTCTACGACATCTCACGGCCGGCGATGGAGTCCACGCAGCGCAGTTGGCCGACCGGCAACATGCTGATCGATCTGAACCGTGAATGGCCTGGCAACGAAGAAGGCAACCGGATCACCGTACGGCATGCCGGCCTGGTTTTCAATCGCTTGATTGCGCCCAATGCCGATTATGTCATTGACAATCACACCGCCGGCACCGGCGGCGATTTCACCGCCTTCATTTTTGCCAAGATGAGCGAGCCCGAGATCAGGGCCATGGCCGAGCTGTTCCCGATCGAGCAGATCAAGAATGATCCGGGATATCAGGGCACGCTCGAAACTGCCCTGGTCGAAGCGGGCATCCCCGCCTTGACAACCGAATTGGGTGGTCCGCGCAGTTTCGACCGGCGCATCATTCCCATGTTCGTCGAGGGCATGCTCAACGTGCTCAAGCACCACGGGGTCATCGAGGGCCCGATGGGCCGCACCGCGACTGACACCGGCACCTTCATCGGCAACGCATTCAGTTCGTTGCGGGCAACCCGTGGCGGCTTCATCGAACTTCTGGTCGAGCTGGGGGAGCAAGTTGCGCCGGAGCAGATTGTCGCCATTCAGCGAAATTCCTTTGGAGATGTGGTGGCCGAGTATCGAAGCAAGGTTTCGGGCCAGGTTTCCTGGTTGCGTCGCGATGCCATGCTCGAGCCCGGCGGAAAGCTGATGGATGTCCTGTACTACGATCCCGATCCGGCCTGCGAGCCGGATGGCTGTCCACAGGACCCGGCAGACTATCTCGAATAATTCAAGCCATAAAGGAATCTCATGCAGTGGCCAGATTAATGATTTTTCGGGGGTTTCGCCTTAACCGATTGCCGGGCATCGGCTGCGCCCTTCTTCTTTCTCTCCTTGTTGCCGCAGCGACTTCGCCGGCCGCGCTGGCGCAGCAAGTCATGACCAAACCCGGGGAAGAGGATCTGGTCCGGATCATTCTGGAACGCGCCCTGGACTACATGGACCGTGGCGAATTCGCCTCGGCATTGCTCGAATTCGAACAGGTCCTGCGACTGGATCTGTTCTCAGTCGATGCGCGTGAACTGGCCGAAACCTACGAGCAGGCTGCCCGGAAATTGCAGCGCGGTGAGCGCGTTTCGTTTTCCAGCTTTGCCGAGACCGGGCTCGGCTACTACCGGGAAAATACGACCGACAGCACCCGCGCCGCTGGAGAGGACTATGAGCCGCCACGTGACCTTTTCTGGCTGGCCCGGCTCAATACCAATCTGACTTACTTGCCAGGCGGCGACACCTCGGCGACCTTCAGCGTCGATTATCGCTATCGCTACTACGACGCCGATCGCCGGGACGATCGTGACCTGCGCTGGAACGGCGCGCTGACCCGCCCGCGCCAGACAGGCAGCGCCACCACAGGCCTGCGCGGCCGTCTCAGCTATCGCGGCAGCGGTACCTATCGCAACGATTTTCACCTGTTCCACAATCGTACGGTCCGACTGGCCAGCGACAACAGCATCCAATTTGGGGTGGACACCCGCTACCGGCGCTACCAGTCGCGCCTTAACGAACGCAACCGCGCCAATGCGAATATTGTCACCGCGTGGAATCGGGCTGATCTGAACGGTCGAGCATCGCTCGAAGTCGCGCTTCGCGCGGGTTACGAGTGGCGTCGTTCTTCCTCGCCGGATGGCAATGCAACAGTTTGGGGCGGGCATGTTGATTGGTTCAAGGATTTGAATGACCGGAACTCGATCTTTCTTTTTGCCTGGTACGAGCGTAACGGCTTTCACGACGGCCGAGTTCTTTACGATGAGACAAACGCGCCAATCGGCGAGAAAACACGCTCGGATGACCTTGCAGAGCTGGGTGTGGGTCTTATCCGCCGTTTTGGCGAAAGTTGGTCGCTGCGACCGGAGATTCTCTACATTTACGACAGCAGTAACCACGTCTGGGGCAACTACTCCTCGACCGAGCTTTGGGTCTCGGCGCGCCTTGCACTCTGATTGAGACGATACCTGGTGTGCGTATCGGGCTCCCGCAGTCATCACCCGAGCCTGCACCAGGCAGCTTGATGATGACAGCCATTAGCAAGCAGCAGTTCACTCTCCTGACCCTGACCGCCATGGTCGTCGGCTCCATGGTCGGAGCCGGCATATTCTCCCTACCGCGCAACTTCGGCCAGTCAACCGGGCCGTTCGGCGCCTTGATTGCGTGGGCCATCGCCGGTGGCGGCATGCTGATGCTGGCATTGACCTTTCAAAACCTCGCCAACCGCAAGCCGGACCTGGATTCCGGAATCTTCGCCTATGCCAAGGCCGGTTTTGGCGACTACCTGGGATTCATTTCCGCGTTCGGCTACTGGACGGTCTGCTGCCTCGGCAACGTCTCCTATTTCGTTCTGGTCAAGTCAACGCTGGGCGCCATCATCCCCGCATTTGGTGAGGGCAATACCATTGCCTCGGTGCTGGTCTCCTCGTGCATCCTGTGGGCAGTCCACTTCATGATTCTGCGCGGTGTCCGGGAAGCCGCCGGTGTCAACACCATTGTCACCATCGCCAAGATCATTCCCATCCTGGTTTTCCTGGTGCTGGTGATCTTCGCATTCCGGATGGACCTGTTCACGGCCAGCTTCTGGGGTGGCGAAGAAGTCGGCTTTGAAGCCGTGATGCGACAGGTCCGAGCGACCGTTCTGGTCACCGTGTTCGTGTTCATCGGCGTCGAGGGCGCCAGCGTTTATTCCCGGTTTGCGCGCCGGCGCTCGGATGTCGGACGAGCCACGGTGATCGGCTTCCTCGGCGTGCTGCTGCTGATGGTGATGGTGACATTGCTCTCGTACGGCATCCTGCCGCGCGAAGAGCTCGGTGCGCTCCGCCAGCCCTCGATGGCGGGCGTGCTCGAAGCGGCCGTGGGTCGCTGGGGCGCCATCTTCGTCAGCCTGGGCCTGATCATCTCGGTGGCCGGCGCCTATCTGGCCTGGTCACTGCTTGCGGCCGAGGTGCTGTTCGCCGCAGCCCGCAACAACGACATGCCGCGCGCGCTGAATTATGAGAACCGACAAAAGACGCCGGCAGCGGCATTGCTGCTCACCAACCTGTTCATCCAAGTCGTCCTGATTCTGACGCTGTTCTCCGAGGACGCGTTTTTCATGGTTCTGCAGCTGACCGGCTCGATGGCCTTGATCCCGTATTTCCTCGTCGCTGCCTATGCGCTGAAGCTGGCCTGGACCGGGGAGACCTTCGAAGCGGCGGGGTCGCCGCGTCGGGCCCATTTGATTCTGTCCGGTCTGGCGATCATCTATACCGTCTTTCTGTTGTGGGCTGCGGGGATGAAGTTCGTCCTGTTGTCCACGCTGCTCTACGCACCGGGAACCTTACTCTACATCTGGGCGCGTCGCGAACAGGGCAAGCGCGTGTTCAGCCCGATGGAGTGGGGCATATTTCTGTTGGCTACCGCCGGCTTTGTATTGGCGGTCCATGGGCTTGCTAAGGGCTATATCAGCATCTAGCATGGCCCACTAGCCCGGACTTTGCAAAAGGAAGAAGAATTGAAGTCGGCTCTGGGCCCGCGAGCAAACGCTTTCCAATGGACTGTTTTCGATGAGCCAACATTTTCTCGACGCGGTTTTTTCGGCCAGCAGCATCGCGGTGATCGGTGCCAGTGCCCGGCCTGACTCAGTGGGCGCAGCGGTTTTCAGGAATCTGCTCGAAGCGGGGTTCACCGGACATCTTTACCCGGTCAATCCATCGCATGAGACCATCCAGGGCTTGAAGGCCTGGGTTGAAGTCGGCGCCATCGACGGGTCGGTCGACATGGCCGTTATCGTCACGCCGGCCAAGGCCGTCGGTAGGGTGCTACGGCAGTGCGGCCGAAAGGGCGTTCGTGTCGCCCTGGTTCTGTCGGCCGGCTTCCGCGAGGTGGGCGAAGGCGCCAGGCGGCAGGAGCAAATCCTGGTCGATATCGCCCGGGAATACAACATGCGCCTGATCGGCCCCAACTGTCTCGGCATCATGCGCCCCAGCCGCGGCATCAATGCCACCTTCAGTCGTAGTCGCTCCGCATCGGGCAATCTCGCCCTGGTATCACAGTCCGGGGCGATTTGTACCGCAATCCTCGATTGGGCGGATGGTCAGGGCATCGGCTTTTCCGCGGTCGCTTCCATGGGCAACGCGGCCGATGTGGATTTCGGGGATGTGCTCGACTTTCTTGCGCTCGATTCCGAGACCCGCAGCATCCTGATGTACGTCGAAGGCGTGCACAACGCCAGGCGTTTCATGAGCGGACTGCGTGCCGCGGCGCGCATGAAACCGGTGATCATGCTCAAGGCCGGCCGGCATGCCGAGGGCTCGCTCGCCGCCATGACCCATACCGGCCCCCTGGTCGGTGCCGACGATGTCTTTGACGCGGCGCTCGACCGTGCCGGCGTGGTCCGAGCCGATTCGATCTTCAATCTGTTCTCCGCCGCGCAGATTTTGTCCAGCCGCTACCGGGCGACCGGCAATCGACTCGCCATCGTGACCAACGCCGGCGGACCGTCCGTGATCGCGACAGATCGCGCGGTTGACCTGGGCCTGGCGATCGCCGATCTGGCACCCGAGAGTCTGAAACGCATGGACGCGCTGCTTCCCGACCATTGGTCGCGGGCCAATCCGGTTGACCTGATCGGTGACGCCGATGCCGAGCGCTACCGACAGGGCCTGGCGGCTTGCCTCGATGATCCCGGAGTCGACGCGGCGTTAGCGATCCTGACGCCACAGGCCGTCACCGACGTCGACGGGTCGGCCCAGGTGGTGATCGATCTGGCGAAAGACAGCCGCAAACCCTTGCTGGCCTGCTGGATGGGCGATACCTCGGTGCGGAATGCACGTGAGCTCTTCAGCAAGCAGAAGATACCGCACTTCACCACGCCGGGGTCGGCGGTGGAGGCCTTTGCCTATCTGGCCGCCTACGCGCGTAATCAGCGGCTGCTGCTTCAGGCTCCCGGCCCCCTGACGGATCGCAATGCCCCCGACATCGACAATGCGCGTCTGATCATCCAGTCCGCCCTGGCGGAGGGCCGCAAGAGCCTGAGCACGCTCGAAGCCAAGGCCGTGCTGTCGGCGTTCCGGATTCCGATCAGCACCAGCGCCCGGGCGGCGACCCCGGACGAGGCGTTGGCGATGGCAGAAACGATTGGCTATCCGGTAGCGATGAAAATCGATTCTCCGGAGATCAGGCACAAGTCCGACGTGCACGGCGTTCGCCTTAACATCGGCAGCCCGGATCACATGCGCAACGCCTTCGTGCACATGGTCGAGGAAGCGAAACAGCGGCGACCCGAGGCCCGGATCGACGGTGTCACCATCGAGCGCATGCACGACAGCCCCTATGGGCGCGAACTGATGGTTGGCGTGATCCGCGACCCGATCTTTGGCCCGGTCGTCAGCTTCGGCTCGGGCGGTACCCGAGTCGAGGTCATGAACGATCGCTCGGTGGCCTTGCCGCCGCTGAACGAAGTGATCATCGAGGGCATGATCAAGCAGACGCGGGTTGTTCGCCTGCTCGGTGAGTTTCGCAACATGCCGGCTGTCGATCTCAAGGCGCTTGAGCGCGTTCTGCTACGGGTTTCGGAAATGGTCTGCGAGCTGCCCGAGATCGAGGAAATGGACATCAACCCTCTGATTGTCGACGATCAGGGCCTGGTGGCCGTGGACGCCCACTTCTCGCTCCGGCGCCCCGAGCCTGGAGCGAATCGCTACTCGCACATGGCGATTCATCCGTACCCGGCCCACCTGGTCAAGGATGTTCAGCTGCGTGACGGCATCACCCTGACCATTCGCCCGATCCGGCCGGAAGATGCTGAAATCGAGCGCGAGTTCGTCCGCCGGTTGTCGCCGCAGTCGCGCTATTTTCGCTTCATGCAGGCGCTCACCGAACTGACCCCGACGATGCTGGTTCGATTCACGCAGATCGACTACGACCGCGAGATGGCGTTGATTGCCGTGGTCGAGGACGAGTCTCCCCAGGGCGGTGGAGAGCTACAGGTGGGTGTGGCCCGCTACTCGGTCAATCCGGATCAGGAGTCCTGTGAATTCGCCCTGACCGTGGCCGACGAGTGGCAGGGCCGCGGCATCGGCTCCCGGCTGATGCGCGAACTCATGGAGGTTGCCAAATCCAAGGGCCTGAGCGCAATTCGGGGCGAGGTATTGGCCGACAACCGCAGCATGCTTGCCATGATGCAGCGTCTGGATTTCGTCGTCAGCACCAACCCGGACGATGCCGGACTGCGACTGGTGAGCAAGCGTCTGCATTGAACTCGCTCAAACCCGGCAAATTGACCGCTACGGCCGGCATTCTGACTCAAGTGTTGAAGTGGTCCCGGAATCTCAGGTTTTCCCTGATGGATTCTCTACACTCGGCTCGTCTAGCATCATAACGAGTGCATGCCATGACGTTCGTCGGAACAAAAAACAATCCATCCGGCGAAGCCCAGCCGTGATGGCCGCGGTTTTTCCCCTAACCCGTGAATCATCCATCATGACAGCAGTAGCCGGTGAAAAATACAAGCGCCTGATAAATCTGGTCGCGGAGTTGCCGCCCGCACCGACGGCCGTGGCACACCCCTGTGACGAGGCATCGCTGTCCGGCGTGGTCACGGCGGCCGGGATGGGGATCATTCGGCCGATCCTTGTCGGGCCGGCCGCCAGGATTCAATCCACGGCCAAGACCCATGGCCTCGATCTGGCAGGCCTCGAGATCGTTGACGCTGAGCACTCTCAAGAGGCGGCCCACAAGGCGGTCGAAATCGTCCGGTCCGGGCGCGCGGAGGTGCTCATGAAGGGATCCTTGTCGACCGACGAGTTGCTGTCCGCGGTGGTCAAGCGTGACACGGGATTGCGCACCGCCCGGCGCTTGAGCCATTGTTTCATCATGGACGTGCCCGGCATGGATCGGGTACTGATCATCACCGACGCTGC
>SL_3KL_010_SEDDRAFT_10003650_pt1 | contig 13987 bp, 16 predicted proteins | sample SodLakKL_010_SED_2_FD_10381 | JGI IMG/M metagenome (IMG submission 10381)
CCCGCCGCGGCGCCGGCCTCGGCAGCGGCGGTGGCGGCAGCGGCGGCGGCGTCAGCAGCGGCGCCAGCGGCGGCGTCGGCGGCCATCGCCAGGGCGCGGACGTCCTCGATGGCAGCCGCGTTCGCGGCGGCAGCGTCGGCGGCAGCAGCGGCGCGGGCGTCGGCCTCGGCTGCAGCGTCGGCGGCGGCCTGCGCCAGGGCGCGGACCCCTTCGATCGCAGCAGCGTTGGCGGAGGCGGCGTCACCGGCGGCGGCCGCGGAGGCGGCAGCCGCCTCGGCAGCGTCGGCGGCAGCAGCGGCGCTCTCGCCCGCGGCCATCGCCAACTCGCGCACGGCCTCGATGGCCTCGGCGTTCATGGCCGCAGCGTCGAGGGCCTCGCCGGCACGGGCGTCGGCCGCTTCGGCGGTGGCTTGGGCGGTGTCGACGGCGACGCGCAGCGAGGCGACCTGGTTCTGCAGGTCGCGCAGGGCGGTCGGGTCGGCCATCTCCGCCTCGAGGGCGGCGAGGGCATCTTCGAGCGCGCTCAGGCGCGCGCTGTCGGCGGCCACGTCATCGCTGATGCCAGCGATGGCGCTCTCGGCCGCGGCGAGGCGCACGCCCTGGGCCGCCACGTCGGAGGCCAGGTCCTGCAGCGCACCGCGCACGCCGGCGAGTTCGGCCTCCATGTTGGCGTCGACGACGGCGAGGAGCCGGCTGATCACCAGGGCGGCCTGATAGCGGGTGAAGGCTTCGTTACCGCGGAAGGTGCCATCGGGGAAGCCGATGACGATTCCGAGGTCGGCGATCTCTTCGACGGCGTCGCCCGCCCAGTGGTTCACCGGGATGTCCGGGAACGCCTGGGAGAAGGCCATGCCACCGACGAGCGTTGCCGCCAGGAGCGTGATGAGGATTCGGTTCATGTGTGTACCCCTTGAATCGATGTGTCGAACGCGACCCAGGGGCCATCCGTGCCGTTGCGGGGGAGTGTCCGTGTTTCCTCGCCACCGCGGTCGGTCACGGTCGACCATCCGGGTCCGAACCTCGGGGCCTCGCTGACGCCGATTCAAGGGAAGCACCTCCTTCCGTGCGACGCCAGACCGCCCGTCGGTCCGTTCCCGAGTATCTCACACGCGGAGGCAGGGTGTCAACCGGCATGAACGGGCGATGAGAGGGCACTTGCCCCGTCTGGGACGCTACGACGCGGCCTCGTGAAGCATGTCACTCACGATTTGCTCATGAGAGAGCAAGGGTGCTGTCCCTGACGCGTCCAGGCCTCTCATGTCTGCCATGGAAGGGGGCGGAACCCGTCAGGCACGGTGGTAGGGGTGCCCCCGCATCAGGCTGGTCAGACGGTAGAGCTGCTCGAGCAGCACCACCAGCGCCACCTCGTGCGACAACGTCAGCGGCGACAACGACCAGCAGTCGTCCACCTGGTCGCGCAGGCTCGAATCGACCCCGTCGGCCGCACCCAACAGGAGCGTCAAACGCCCCTCACCGCGCTGCTCGAGGGCGCCCACGTGACGGGCCAGCGCGGGCGTGGTGAAGCGTCTGCCGCGCTCGTCCAGGAGCACGCTGCGCCCTCCGGCGCCACGAGCGGCTGCCAACAGCGTGGCCGCATCCGCCCGACGCCGCGCGGCGACCGTCGCCGCGCGCGAGGCCTTCAGGCTCCGCAGTTCGAGCCCACCGGCGAGCCCGTCGAGGCGTGCACGGTAGCGCTCGACCGCCGCAGCGAAGGGACCGCGGTCGTGCCGCCCCATGATCACCACCAGGTACCGCACGCGTCAGTCGGTCTCCTCGCCCTCGCGTCCGGCGCACTGCACCTCGTCGGCCCCGCCGGCGCGAGGCCCCGGCAAGCGCAGCTTGCGCCAGAGTTCGTCGCGACGCGTACGGCGCATGCCGAGTGCCACGAGCGACGCTTCCAGGCGGGCCGGATCGAGCGCAGCGCGCACCGCCTCAAGCTCGCTGCGCGACAGCGTCTCGGCGTGGAGCACGTGCTCCTCGAAGGCCTCGAAGGAGAGCGGCGCCACCGCCTGGACGCAGCGGGCGATGGCGTCACCGTAGGCGCGGATCTCGTACTGGGCATGCCAGTCGAGCCGCAGGCGCAGGAAGTGGAAGAGGTTGTTGAGATCGATCTGCCAGTACATCTCGGTGTAGAGCGAGAGCGGCAGGTTGATGCGTGCCAACTCGCGTGCGATGCCGTCCTCGAGCAACCCCTCGTAGGCGCCGTAGGTCCGTTCCTGGCCGGCGCGCAGCGCCGCGATGACGCGCTCGCGCAGCGCTGCCGGCACCTCGGCCTCCGCCGATCCCTGCTTGTTCTGCGCCGACTGGAAGCGCACCTCGCCGGGACGGGGCAGGTAGAACTCGTCGCGCATGACGCTGTAGCGGCCGCTGATCTCGTTCACCCGGGCGGTACGGTGCCGGATCCACTGGCGCGCGACGAAGATCGGCATCTTGACGTGGAAGGTGAGGATCACTTGCTCGAACGGGCTGGTGTGGCGATGGCGCAGCAGGTAGTCGATGAGCGCACGATCCTCGCGCACGGTCTTGGTGCCCTCGCCGTACGACACGCGCGCCGACTGCACCACCCGGGCGTCGCCGCCGAGGTAGTCGACGAGCCGCACGAACCCGTGGTCGAGCACGTCGAGGCATTGATCCAGCAACGCTTCGGCCGCCGGGACGGTGATGTGGGCCATGGCCGGCATCCTACCGAAGCGGCGTCGCGGTAGGTGCGCCCAGGCGCGAGGCGTCACCCCAGGTCGAGCAGGTCGTCGGGCAACAGCTCGTCGTGCGCGCGCTGCACCGCCGGCAGCAGCGACACCAGGCTGACGGTGTCCGCCAGCACCTGCTCCAACGACGTGAGCGAGGCGTCCTCGCCGCTGGCGAAGCTGCTCACCACGTGACGCTCACCCACCACCACGTTGGCGTCGGCGAGGCCGCGCTCCACCAGCAGCCGCCGCAGCACCCCTCGCACCGGTGTCGTCAGGAGCGCTGCAGCGCCGTCGACCTCACGCGCGTACACGCTGACCGCGCCGTCGAAGGCGGTGTCGCGCGGGAGTTCGACCCGCACCGCCCCGCTGCGGCTCGCCTGCAACGACTCCAGCACCTTGTCCTGCCGCGGCAGGGCGCGGAAGGCGTGGCGGGCAATCACCTCGTCGCTGCGCACCAGGCAGTAGCTGCGCAACTGCCGCACCACCCCGCTGGGCCCGCGACGCTCTCGCAGCGCGTCGAACACGTACACGCTCGGCAGGCCCTCACGGCGCAACAGGTACACCGGGTCGAGTGCGGCGCCCTCGAGGTCCAGCCAACGCCGGATGCGCTCCGCGCGATCGGAGGCGTCGCGCAACTCCAACCGCGCAGCGAACGCGCGCCACGGCTCGGCGCGGGGCCCTTCGGGCACTGGCCGACGGAAGAACACGCCACCGTCATAGCAGATGCGCGCCGCCTGCGGCGCCGATACCGCACGCACGGGGCGCCGCTGCCGCGCCGCGGCAGCGGGCCATCATGCCGGCAGCGACGCGCTCGGGGCGTCGCGCAGGGGTTGCAGCCGACGCTGCCGCGTTAGACGTTGAAACCGAACATGCGCATCTGCTTCTTGCCGTCATCGGACATCTTGTCCATACTCCACGGCGGCGACCACACGAAGGTCACCTCGACCTTGTTGACACCGTCGACCTTCATGCAGGCCAACTCGGCATCCGCCTGGATCATGTCCTGCACCGGGCAGCCCATGCTGGTGAGGGTCATCTCGATGGCGACGTCGCCCTCAGGCGAGACCTCGAGGTCATAGATGAGACCTAAGTCGACGATGTTGACCGGGATCTCCGGATCGCGGACCACCTTGAGGGCTTCCAAACACTGCTCGCGCACGCCATCGATATCCACCATGAGCACGTACGGTAGCAGGCGCGGCGCCGCTCAGGCGTCGTCCACGTCGTCAGCGTCGTCCGCAGCCGGCGCCGGACCGGCACGGCCACGCAAGAGCGCGTCCTCGGCCTCGGCGATGTCGGCGGCGAGCTCGTCGCGCACCAGTACCACCCGCTCGCGCACGCCCTCGAAGCCTTCGGCCAGCTGCGCCTCGAGCCCGTCCAAGCGCGCCTCGAGGCGTGCCTCGCCACCTTGCTGCAACCCCTCGAGGGTCGCCCGCAGCGCATTGATGCGGCCGTCGATCTCCTGCGCGAGGGCGTCGATCTCGGCCGAGCGGGTGCGTTCGGCCGCGGCCCGCGCCTCCTCCAACCGCCGCTCGAGCGCATCGACCCGCCGCAGCGCCCGGGCCTGGTCGAGCAACCCGGCCAGCAGCAACACCAAGGCCGGCAGTAGCGCTACGACGAGCACCAGCCAGCCCACGGCCGTCTCCACCGTGGCCAGCAGAAACTCCAGCCGCAACGGCGTTCGCATCGACTCCCAGTTCAGTGCCGCGACGAGCGCGCCGAGGACTAGCAGGACCGTGAGCAACAGCAGTCGACCGCGCATGCTCGCGAGCCTACCACCCTCCGGGTCGCTGCCTCGCGCTCAGGCGGTCGTGGCTCGCCCGCCCGCGTCCCTCGTGCCACGGCGGGCGCCTGGTACCCGGCCCACCGGGCGCCCGACGGCGACGCCGGCGCCGCGGCTCCACAACCACCACTCGGCGAGCAGCAGCACCGCCACGAGCGCCAGCAGCCAGGCCGCAAACGGCGTCGGTCGCTCGACCGCGAGCAGCGGCGAGGGTTGCTCCAGGTCGTCCGGCCCAGCGCCGGGCAGGCGCGTCTGGGCGATGCTCAACAGGCTCGCCGTGACGCTCCGGCCGCCCACCTCGGCCGGGCCGGGCGTGGTGATGGGCGCGCCGTCGTCCCCGGCGCTGCCGAGCGGCACCCGCGCCGCGCCGCGGAAACGGTCGAGGACGTTCGCCATGAGCGTCGGGAAGGCCGGCCGGAAGACCAGGTCGGTCTGGCTGGGGTGCACCATGAACTGCAGCACCCGGCCGCGCTGGTCGTCACGCCAGCGCAGGACCGGCCGTAGATCGGTGGCGCGCGCCAGCACCACCCAACCCGGCTCGTCGGGCGGGAGCTCGGCGCCGTCGGCGCGCGGCGGGAGCCCGACCACCACCTCGCGCAGGTCGACGAAGCGCAGCAGCGCGTCGGTCCGGTCCCAGCTGCCGATGCCGACGTACTCGGGCCGCTCCAGCGGCGCCGGCAGCAGAATCAGGTCGCCCGCCGGCGCATCGTCGGGCTCGACGCCCGTCAGCACGCGCACGTCGGCCGGCGCGGTGCGGGCCAAGCCCGTCAGTCGCGTCTCCACCCCAGGCACGGCGCGCAGCGCCCGCAGCACGCTGTCGACGTCGCTGTCCACCACCACCGTGAGCGGTCGCTGTCCGGCGTAGGCGACGTCGTCGAGCGCCAAGGCGTCCGACGCCGGGAGGCCCGTCAGCCGTGCCTCCACCACCCCGGATGCCACGTCGATCGGGAACGTGACGCTGGCCAGCTGACCCGACGGCACCAGCAGCTCGGTCGAGGCGAGGAGCGCGCCGTCCTGGCGCAGCTCCACCCCCACCGAGCGAGGTCCGACCGCGTTCGACGCCACCGCCACGAAGGCCTGCTGGATGCCTAGATCGAAACCGACGATGCCGATGTTCTCACCGCTGCCGCCGACGTCGACGCGCGTGACGCCCTCGCGCGCCGGGCCGGGATCGTCGCTGACGAGCGCGACCCGAGCCCGCTCGGCCTCGTCTCCGCGAGCCAGGTCGCGCGCCAGCGCCAACGCGCGCTCGAGGTCGGCACTGCGGTCACCGACCGCCAGGCCATCAAGCGCTTCCTCCACGGCGGCGCGATCGCGCGTGAAGGGGAGCGCCAGGCGCGGCTCCGCGCCAGCGCGCACGAGCGCCACGCCCCCGGCCTCGGCCGCCAACGAACGCACGGCCTCGCGCGCACGCTCCAGCCGAGCTCCCTCGGGGTCCAGCGCCGCCATGCTGGCCGAGGCATCGACCACCACCACCAGATCCGGCGGGCCCTCGAGGCGCAGATCCGGCTGGGCCAACGCCAGCGCCGCCAAGGTCACCGCCAACAGCTGCAGCAGCAGCGACCACGTGGGTGAGAAGCGCCGCCGCCGTTCGGCCACCTCGCGGGCCTGCTGCCACAGGAAGAGCGCCGAGACGTCGAGCCGACGGGTGCGCGCGCGTAGGAAGTGGAGCAGCACCACCAGGGGCAAGGCCGCCAACAACCACAGGAACGCAGGGGCGCCGAAGCTGAGCATCAGCGTTGCGGCTCGGTGCCGCGGGGGACGGCAAGGGCAGGGTGGGCTCGGTACACTCCGTCGAAGCGTACCGCGCCTTCGCGTGCGCCCGCGTCGGCCGTCGTCGGCCGAGGGTGCGGCCGGCGCGGCCACGCCCACCGAGGAGGAACGTATGCAGACCCACCCCTCACCCCTGCCGATCGGCAGCGTCGCCCCCGACTTCGACCTCCCGGCCACCGACGGCTCGCGCGTGCGCCTCGCGGACCTGGACGCCGAGGTGTTCGTGTACGTCCAGGGCTGCAATCATTGCCCCTACGTCGTCGCGTACGTCGACCGGCTCAAGGCCTTGGCCGAGGCCTTCGCTCCGCGCGGCGTAGCCTTCGCGATGGTCAACTCGAACGACGCCGCCACCTATCCCGACGACGACTTCGAGGCCATGCAGGCCTTCGCGCGCGAGCACGCGCTGTCGTTCCCCTACCTGTGGGACGAGGCCCAGCGCGTGGCGCAGGCGTACCGCACGTTCCGCACGCCAGAGTTGCTCGTGTTCGACCGCGAGCGCCGGCTGCGCTATCACGGCCGCATCGACGACTCGCCCAAGGACCCGGCGGCGGTGACGAAGGAAGACCTGCGTGAAGCGCTCGAGACGCTCCTGGCCGGCGGCGAGGTGGCCGAGCCCGAGACCTGGGCGGTCGGTTGCACCGTCAAGTGGAAGCCCGAGAACGTCCCCGTGATCGGCTGAGGCACGACTGGCGCAACGCGCGTCGCGCAGCTACGCGGAGCGCCCGCAGCTACGCGGAGCGCGTGCGCATCACCACCAGCAGACCGCCGCCGGCGTTCTCGAGCGTGTGCTCCGCGCCAGCGGCGAGCGACCCGAGGACGCCCTTGCGCAGCCGTGTGGTGCCGTTCGGTTCGCGCACCAAGGCCTCGCCCTCGAGCACCTGGTACACGCAACCGCTCGGGTCTGGTGTCTCTTCCAGGCGCTGCCCTGCCTCGAAGCACAGCAGTTCGACCACCAGATCGTCGTGTTCGACCAGCGTGCGGCGCTGGACCTCGCGCAGCGAGAAGTGGCGAGCGTCGGCGATGGGATGGGTCTGCACGGATGACCTCCTGGGACGGCGGAGCGCGATCGCTCGCCGGACGGGGCGTCGGGGACGACGTCCTTCCATCCTACGACGCGATGCGCCGTGTGGATAATCGCCCGCATCTGTGGATAACTCAAAGGTTCTTGACATTCAGCGCTGTATCTGGTAGGCGCGTTCACCTCAGTGCTGCGCAGGAATCGCCGTCCAGCGCGGGTCTTCTCGTTTTGACCCCTCCAGAGCGTCGCTCCTGATCGCCAGCGGCGCCTTGTCCACAGCGCTGTGGAAAACTCGAGAGACCTGTGGAGAACGACGCGAGCCGCGTCAGCGCGCCGCCTTCGCGGCTGCCACGAAGTGCCGGAGCGCGGCGTGGTCCTTGATCCCGGCTACCGACTCGACGCCACTGGCGACGTCGACCCCTGTGGGGTCGAGCGCCTGCACCGCCGCAGCCACGTTGGCAGGTGTCAACCCGCCGGCCAGGAGCCAAGGGCCAGGCAGGTCGCGCAGCCGACCGGCCGCCGACCAGTCGAAGGCTTCGCCCGATCCGGGTCGCAGACCGTCCAGCACCAGCGCATCCACGGGCCATGCAGCCAGCGCCCCGAGCGACAGGCCGGGCTGGTACGCCAAGGCCCGCAACACCGCGACCCGGTCCCGGAAGCTCCTCACGAAGCCCGCTTCCTCGCTTCCATGGAACTGCACCGCGCCCAGCCGCAGACGCGCGATCGCCTCGTGCACGAAGCTTGCCGGGGCGTCCACGACGACCCCGACGCGCTGCACGAAGGGACCCAAGGGCGCCAGCACCGTCTCGGCCGCAGCGAGCCCCAGCCGGCGCGGCGAACGCGCCCACAGGATGACGCCCACCGCATCGGCGCCGGCCTCCTCGGCTGCGACGGCGTCTTCAGGTCTGGTGACGCCGCACACCTTCACCCGCACCGCGCCGCGCGAAGGCCTTGGCTCCAGGGCTTCAGGCACGTGTCCCAGCACCTCCGCGAACCGCCGCCTAGAACGCGTCTCGGACCAGCGTCACGCGGGCCCGCTCGACCGCACCTCGCACCAGGGCGGCGTCGAACCGTGTCGGCGCGTCGTGCCACCCGCGACGCGCGAGCCACGCCGCAGCCGCGCGCCTGAGGCGAGCCCGCTTGCGCCCGTCGACGCTCGCCGCGGCACCGCCGTGCGTGGTCACCCGGCGATACCGCACCTCCACGAACACGATGGTGCCGCCGTCGTCCATGATCAGGTCGAGCTCGCCATGGCGCGAGCTCACGTTGCTCGCCAAGGTACGCCAGCCGCGCCGCTCGAGCCAACGCTGGACACGCGGCTCCGACCAGTGCTTCGGCCAGCCCGAGGCGCCGCCCACGGCCTCACCCGAGGCACCCTCCACGGCATCGGCCACGGCACCGTCCACGGCATCGGCCGTGAGACCCGCCGCACCCCCATCGCGTGCGGCCGGGGATGCCGTCACCGCGCCACCACCTCGACGCGCGACGCGTCGGCCCACAGCCCCTCCAGGTCGTAGAAGCTGCGCGCCTCCGGGTTCATGATGTGCACCACGAGCGCTCCGTAATCCATGAGCAACCAGCGCTGCGGCGGCCCCTCGACCCCGCGCGGACGGTGGCCTTCGCCCCGCAAGCGCTCGTGCACCGCCTGCTCCAACGCCTGCAGCTGCAGGGTCGACTCGCCCGTGGCGATCACGAACCAATCCAAGCTGTCCGAGACCCCGCTGAGATCGAGGACCGCGATGTCCTTCGCGCGCTTGTCGTCGAGCGCATCGACGACGAGCTGAACCTCGGTGGGAACGGGAACCGCCTGGACCGGATCGCTCATGGGATACCTCCGAAAGGGGCGTCCGCGAGGCCGGCCAGCTGCTCAGGCGTGCCGCCGGCACCGGGCTCGGAGGCGTCCTCGCCCAGCGCCAACTGCAACGCCACCTGGCGCCCCTCGACGAACGGGAGTCGGTCGACCTGCTGTTTGCCGACCCCGAGGAGGTCAGCATAGTAGTCCGCGTCCAGCCAGTGCGGCGCGGTGGAGAGCACGCGCGTGGGTGCCGGATCGAGGGCCGCGTTGCTCAGCAGCAACGAGGTCTCGGGCACCCCCATGGCCACGAGGCGCTCGGCGTAGCGCTCCTCCAGCCCCTCGCGACCGGAACGGTTGACCACCTGGATCAGCGCCTCTGGCGCCTCGGCCAGGACCTGCGCGGTCCCACCGAAGGTATCGGCCAGGAAGCGATCGACGGCGGTGCGGTCGACGAGCAGGCGCGAGTCGGTCTCGAGCTCAATCACCGGCAGCGTGGCGGCCTGGATGCGCAGTCGCGGGAGCCGCGGCAGCACCTCCCTCACCAGCGCTGGCGTAGCGTTGGTCTCCACCTCCTCGAAGAACGTCTCGATGAGCGCCGGCACGCGCGCGATCGCGCCCAGATGGAGGTCCCGCACCCGCGCGAGCATCGCGTGCGCCAGCATCTTGATGCGATCCAAGCGGTCGAAGTCACCGCGTTGCGTCTGTCGGTACCGCACGAAGTGGGACGCTCGTTCGCCATCGAGCACCTGGACACCGGGGCTCAGATCGATGAACAACCCGGCGGCCCGATCGGTGTAGCGCATCGCGTGCGGCACGTTGACCTCGACGCCGCCCACGGCGTCGACCAAGCCCACGAAGATGTCGAGGTTGATGATCACGTGGTAGTCGACGGGGACCCTGAGCACGTCCTCGACGGCGCGGCGTAGACCGTCGGCCCCCCGACGGACGAAGATCGAGTTGAGTCGGCCGTTCCAACCCTCCATCCAGAGGTCGCGCGGCAGGGCGATCATGGTGACGTCATCGTTGACCACTTGGACGTACAAGACGGTGTCGGTGTTGGCGCCGTCGGGACTGCGCGGACCGGTGTAGCGCCACCCCACGATCGCGCCGTCGGCCCCGTAGATCGGCACCGAACAGCCCTCGCAGTCGAGGTAGAGCGGCTCCCGTCCCGCGACCACGAAGCTGGCCGTGAAGTCGGTCTCGGCGACGCCCAGCAGTTCACGCTGGCTCACGGTGAGTTGGCTGCGCGCCACGTCACGCGTGAGCCAGAAGCCGGCCAACCCCCCGAACGCCAACAGCACACCCAGCGCCTGCACGCTCCACGCCAGGCGGCGGGCGCGTCGCGCGGGATCAGGTGGGCTGGTCTTCGAGCGCTTCATGGACCTTCAGCGTACGCGGGTGAACGGTCTTCCCATGGCTGCGCAGGTAGCGAACCTTGTTCGCCAAGGCCCGCCGATAGGCGCGGTCGAGGTCGCGCATGGCCAACTCGCGCACGTCGCCGTTGACGCCGCGACCCGGCTCGGAGACGTCGGCGATGTAGACCGCCATCGCCACCCGTTCGCCCGGCCGCGGCCCGCACACGTGCTGCTCGATGGCGTCGAGCACCCGCCCGTCGGTGACGCCCCAGGCGATCGCGATCGCGCGGCCGGCCCGTCCGTGCAGCGCAAGCGGATGCTCACGCTCCATGGCGTGCTCGGGTGGCGCCAGCTCCATCAGACGCTCCACCGGCAGGTCGCGCGCCACATCGTGCAGCACGGCCGCCAACGAGGTGGCGCGACGCTCACCCCGATCGAAATCGTTGGCGATGGCGATCGTCTCGGCCAAGGCGGCGACGCGAAGCACGTGGGCGAAGCGCTCCTCGCTCATCATCATGCGCACGCGCTGGCAATAGGGCGCGATGCTTGCGCGCTCGCACGGTCCGCTGACCGGGAACGGCACGTCTGCTTCGGCGCGGCGGAGGGGAGTCGTGGCATCGCTCATCGGGGTGCTCGGCACCCGACGGTGCCGGTTTCGAAAGGCTACCACGCGTCCCCCCGTACCTCGTGAGCGATAGGCCGCAACCTACGCCATCAGTCGCAATCACGTCGTGGACCGGTCACACGCTGCGCACCGGCATCGTCCGGTGGCTCGTCTCCCAGCCCCGCATCGCCGTCGTCCGCGTGCTCGGCCTCCTCGGCCTCGACGCGATCCAGCGCCTCCACGTAGCGCCTCTCGGCGGCCCGAAGCGCAGCCGCCTCGCTCCGCACCGCCGAGCGCGCGCCAGCCTGATCGACGTCGTCGTCGAAGTACTCGAAGACGGCTCCGGCGATGGTGACGTCGTCGCCGTTCTCGGCGCCGGCCCGTCGAAGCAGCGCGTTCACCCCCGAAGCGGCGAAGTGGTGCTGCAGGTACGCCACCGCGTCGCGGTTGCTGGTGTCGAAACGTGCCACCACGGCTTCGAGGTCGCGGCCCCGCACCACCCAACCTGACCCCGACGGATCGCGTTCCACCCGCACCGGGTCGGCCACCACCCGCCGCGGCGCGTGCGCCGCTGCCGGCGGCGGCGAAGGCCGCTCCGGCAGCAACTCGAAGAGCACCCGGCGGAGTTCGCCAAGACCGGTCGCGGTGAGCGCCGACACGCGTAGCAGCGGCAGTCCGAAGCCGGCGGCCTCGGCCTCGACGGCGTCGACCTCGTCCACCTCGAGCAGGTCGATCTTGTTGAGGACCACCAGCGCCGGCCGTTGCAGGAGGGTGGCATCGTGCGCCTCGAGCTCGCGCCGCAACGCGTCGAGCGTGGCGACCGCGTCGTCGGTCACGTCGAGTACGAACACCAGCAGGCGCGTGCGGGCGATGTGGCGCAGGAAGTCGAGACCCAAGCCGCGACCCAGATGGGCGTCCTCGATGATGCCGGGGATGTCGGCCATGGTCAGCCGCTCGGCGCCCGCGTCGTCCTCGCGCTCGACCACACCGAGGTGCGGATGGAGCGTGGTGAAAGGGTAGTCCGCCACGCGCGGTCGGGCGTTCGACAGGGCTCCCAGCAGGCTCGACTTACCGGCGTTGGGGTAGCCGACGAGCCCGACGTCGGCGATGGTGCGCAACTCGAGCCGGAGCCGCCGGCGCTCGCCGTTGGTACCCGCCTCCGCGAACCGCGGCGCTTGCCGCCGAGAACTCGCGAAGGCGGCGTTACCACGTCCCCCCTGACCGCCCGCGGCCACCAACAGGCGCTCGCCCACGCGCACCAGGTCACCGAGACGCTCGCCGCTGTCGAGGTCGACCACGATGGTGCCGACGGGGACGGGCAGCGTCAGGTCGGCCCCAGCCGCACCGGCGCGCTCGCGGCCCTCCCCCGGCCGCCCAGAGCGCGCCTTGTACGTGCGCCGATGGCCGAGCGAGTCCAGCGAGTTGAGATCGTCAGCGGCTTCGAGCCAGACGCTCCCGCCGGCGCCGCCGTGACCGCCGTCAGGACCGCCCTTGGGCACGTACTTCAGACGCAGGAACGACATCGCGCCGTCGCCACCGCGGCCCCCCTGGGCGTTGATCTCGATCACGTCACGAAACGGCATGCACTCGACTCCTCCGGCTCGGCCGGCCAGGCCACCGACGCGAACACGCGGTCACGGCTGGCCGCGACCGCGTGCTGACGACATCAGGTTACGTCGGCTCCGGTTGGAGCCGCGGGTCAATCGGCCGCGATGGCCTCACCCGCCGCCATGTCGACGCTCACGAAGCGACCCATGCGGCCCTTGTCCTGGAACCGTACGACGCCGTCACGCAGCGCGAAGATGGTGAAGTCCTTGCCCAGGCCGACGTTCCGGCCGGGCTTGAAGCGCGTGCCGCGCTGGCGGACCAGGATGTTGCCGGCCACGACCGTCTCGCCGTCGAAGCGCTTCACGCCGAGGCGCTTGGAGTGGCTGTCGCGCCCGTTCTTGGAGCTGCCGACGCCTTTCTTGTGAGCCATGTCAGGTCTCCTTCGGGGGGCGCAGGATGCGGCTCGCGATCTCGCGGGATCACCACGTGATCCCGAGCGATCAGGCCTTGATCCCGGTGATGCGCACTTCGGTGTACGACTGTCGGTGACCGAGGTGGCGGCGGTAGTTGGACTTGGCCTTGAACTTGCGGACGTGGATCTTCTCGCCACGCCCGTGGGCGACGACCTCGGCGGCGACGATCGCGCCGTCGACGCGCGGCGTCCCGACAGCGACCTGCTCGCCACCGAGCACCAGGACGGGAAACTCGACGGTGGCGCCGGGCTCGGCCTCGAGCTTCTCGAGGCGCACGACGTCACCCTCTCGGACGCGGTACTGCTTACCGCCGGAAGCGATGATGGCGAACATGCTGCTCCAACCTCCGATGCCCGGACGCTCGACGGGGCCGTAGCCGGGGCGCGAACGTGAATGTGTGCGCTGTCGAGCGCGATCGGGAGAAACCACCGCGAGCGGCGTCTGCAGGCACGCGGCAGCGCGCCGCCGGGCAGCGGCGCTCCAGAAAGAAGATGCTAGCAGACGGCTGCCAGTTGGCGCAAGCGCTCATGGTGCCGCCCGAGCGATCACGGTGCCGCCCGAGCGATCACGGCGCCGCCCGAGCGCTCACGGCGCCACCCGAGCGCTCACGGCGCCACCAGCGACAGGCTCGCCAGCACCAGGAGCCACACCGCCACCAGCACCGCCATGCTCAGGCCGACGTCGCGGTTGTGCCGCTCGATGCGGCTGCGGGTCTCGAGCACCAACTGCTCGCGTTCGTCCTCGTCGATCCGTCCGACACCGACTTCGCGTGCGAGCCGCCAACTGGCGTCGAGCCGGGCGGCCGCGCGCTGCACCGCTCGCACCAGCGAGCGCGAGGCCGCGATGCTCGCCCGTTCGAGCCGCAGCCACCACACGACGGAGCGGCGCCTGCCGCGCCGCGCGGCCGCCACCAGTCCCAGCACGCTCGGGCGCCGCCGCGGCGCTGGCGGG
>SL_3KL_010_SEDDRAFT_10003651_pt1 | contig 13987 bp, 13 predicted proteins | sample SodLakKL_010_SED_2_FD_10381 | JGI IMG/M metagenome (IMG submission 10381)
AGACAACTTCTTCTTTTAAAAATGTCTAAAGTTGATATTGAAGATGAAGATAGTTCTATAATTACCGGATTAAATATTTCTTTTACCAAAGAAGAGATTAAGAAGTTAAAAAAACAAACCAAAGATTTAGAGGAAGAGAGGATTGGAATAATGATGGAGAGCTTTCTTAAAGCGGGGAAGTTAATGAAACAATCTCCCATAGCTCAACTTCCTTTAGAGATGGCTATAGTGGAGATTACTAAAAAAAGGGATTGATTTTTCCTTAAAAAGGGGTATAATCTCCTTGATAATTTGCGGGATGGTGTAATGGTAACACTCTGGGTTTTGGTCCCAGCACTCCAGGTTCGAGCCCTGGTCCCGCAGCCAATTTGCACTAGTGACCGAGATGGGTAAATGAAACACTTACAGAAACCCTTATTTTTATTTTAAATCGGTTCTTTAGAGCACCTTAATAAAGGAGGCGAAAAAAATGAAAAAAGAAAGGAAGAGTGAAATAATGTGGAATCTTCTTAAGCATCGTATAGGAGGAATGCATGTCAGGGATTTTGAGCCGGAAAATATTAGAAATAAAGTAGAGAATATGGTAAAGACAAAAGAATTTTCAGAATTTTCCAAAGAAGAAATTCTTGAAGTAGTTAAAGGAATAGCACTGGAAAAACTTGAAGAAATTACCAAAGGACTAGAAGATTTAAAACTAGATGAAGAAAAAAGAAAGGTAGGGTTTAGATAGAATGTATTTTCTTTTTTTACACTAAACCGGGAAATAAGATTAATGATATTTCTCGGTTTTTATTTTCCTCCACCTTTTGGTAAAATAAGATAACTAATATAAATTAAAAATATGACTAAAGAAAAGGGGATCTATAAATGCAAAATTTGTGAAAACATAATTGAGGTTTTACATCAGGGAGTAGGTCAGCTTGTCTGTTGTGGTGAGGAAATGGAAAAGCTTGAGGAAAAAGAAAAGGAAGAAGGTAATGAAAAACATTTACCAGTAATTGAGGAACTACCTCCAAACGTTTGTCAGGGAAAAGACGGGTTTGTTATAAAAATAGGGGAGGAGGAACACCCAATGGAGGAAAATCATTATATTGAATGGATAGAAATTAATACTAGTGACGGAAAGTCCGGTAAGAAGTTTCTTAAACCGGGAGAAAAGCCCGAGTCAAAATTTTATACCAGAATGAATGTTACTTTTGTTAGAGCTTATTGCAACGTCCACGGTCTTTGGAAGAAGGTTGTAAACGGGTAAAATACAGCTTAGATACTTGAGACTATAAGTTCTGGTTGAGATAACTATTTTTTAAAAAAAAGTTATAATATCTCTTATAGTAAAATGAAAGTGTATTAAAGGTCGTTTATTACTTATTAAATCAAACAAAAACATGAATAAAACATTACTGATTATTTTAGGAATTTTACTTATTGGAACAGGTGTCTATTATCTTGCTACTAGAGAAGTATATGAAGATCCTGAGGATCCTGAGGATCCGGTAGTTGAAGAAATCTATATCACCGGAGAGATTCATTCTATTTCCGAAGACCGTATTTTAGTAGCAGAACACAGTAGGGGATTAGATTATACCGGAGATATTGATGATTTGGAGGGAGATGCTATTTGGGTTAACGTAACGGAGAATACCGATATTCTTGATAGTGATAATAACTTGGTTCTATTTGAAGAATTGGAAGTTGGAATGTTGGTTCAAATATGGGTTGATGGTGTAATTCTGGAAAGTTATCCGGCTCATGGAACCGCTGAGAGAATTGTAGTTTTAGAAGAGGAAGAGGTCGCTAAAGAGTGTTTTATAGGAGGGTGTAGTGGAGAGATTTGTTCCGATGATCCGGAGGCCATGAGCACCTGTGAGCTTCTCCCAGGCATGGAGTGTCTTGATAGGGATATGAGCTGTGAGCTTGTAGAAGACCGGTGTACTTGGGTTCTTTCTGAGGAAGCAGCTGAGTGTTTTCTGGAAGTAATGGAAGAGCAAGGTGAGGAGGTAGCTGAGACAAGAATAGGGTACTTTTTTGATAAAGCTAAAGAACTAATTGATTAGTTTCAGAACTTTATTCTTTAAAAGTAAAATATGAAAAAGATATTACGATTTTTCATATCCATTTTCTGTGCCTGTAAGAGATGTCCCAGTTATCCGGGAAAGAAAGACCCTTTAACTTATTGTGAGTTTGGAACGAGTGAAAAAGAGATAGAGAAAAAGGGATGTGTTTGTCCCCAGTGCTTTGTTTGGAAGATTAATCGTTTTTCAAACTACTATTATTGTAAAGAAGGAAAAGATCCTAAATCAAAAATTTAAATGGAATTTAAATTATCTTTAACCAAAAAGGAAAAACTTTCCAAGGACATTTACGGATTTTGGTTTAGAAGTGAAAAGGGAAAAATTGATTTTAAGGCGGGACAATTTCTAGAGTGGACACTGGATCATAAAAACCCCGACAGTAGGGGAGTTAAGAGATTTTTTACTATCTCTTCTTCTCCTAGTGAAGATGAGGTTTTGCTAACTACTAAAATTATTGAAAAGCCAAGCTCTTTTAAGAAGACTTTAAAGAGTCTTAATCCGGGAGATATTATTCTAGCTAAAGGGCCTTACGGTGAGTTTATTCTTCCGGAAGATAAAAAAAAGAGTCTGGCTTTCATTGCCGGAGGAATCGGAGTAACTCCTTTTAGGAGTATTGTAAAGTATTTGATTGATACTAATGAAAGTAGAGATATTATTCTTTTCTATGGAGCTAACCTAAAGGAAGAAATAGTTTTTCAAGATATCTTTGAGGAGGCCAAAGAAAGATTTAATCTAAAAGTTATTTACTCGTTAAAGGAGGCTCCGGAAAACTGGAAAGGAGAGAGGGGATATATAGATGGAGATATGGTTAAAAGGAATATGGAAGATATTAAAAAATTTATTTTCTATGTTTCCGGTCCCGAGCCGATGGTTCATGCTACAAGTAAGGAGCTTATGAGAGTAAAAGTTAGAGGAAAGAGAATTAAGCACGACTATTTTCCGGGATATGATGGGATATAAAGAAGTTTTTAGAAAGATAAATAGAAACTAATTATTAAAAAGTATTGCATCTAATATTTTCTTAATTATAACTAAGGTAGAAAATAGAATAGATTATCAAGAGTGGCGGTGAGAGAATTGGCTCTGTGATCCGTCCAGCAACCCTTGAGGATATTTTCTTCAAGAAGGTGCTAAATCCAACCCCTTTGGGGAAAGATAAAGGTCGGTCTTACACTCTTTCCTCGGGAAGGAGTTTTTTTTAATTCTTAATTATAAGAATATGAAAAAAGAAAAAGTAAACTATATAGATCTTAAAAAGTTATCAAGTGGGAAAAAGTATTCCGAACTACCTAAAAAAGAGCAGTTGATTATAGCTCAGAAGATAGTGGATATGTTGAAAAAAGGATCTTCTGATATGTTGGAAAAATCTAAAAGAGACAAGAAAAAAGGTTAGGGAAATATTTTAAAAATATTTTCCGTAAATAGCCTTCTAAGCTTTTGATAAATAAGCTTATTTAGGGTAAAATACGTAAATAAGTTAAGATCAATAGTAAGAAAAGAAATATACTCAAATAATTTTAAACTCGAGTCTAAAGAAAAATTGATATGAGAAACCATCTTAAAAGTAGTGAATTAAAAAAAATAAAATTATAAATTCTTCAATAACTGGAACAGGGAAATAATGGAAGATAATAAAAATTTAAAAAATAACCTAATAAGGCAGTATGCCAAGGTTGCTAAAAAAATAGAAAAAGGAGACTTAAATCTTTATTATATTAATTTTGAAGATGCTAAAAATAGAAAAAATTTACTAAAAGAGAAGATAGAATTATTTTTAAAATCTCCAAGCAAAAAAAACCTCAGAGAGCTTTGGGATAAAACTCTTTCTTGCTCTGCTCAAGAGAAAGATCAGGCAACTCATATTCTAAAAAAATTAGACATAGAAGAAATTAAAGAAATTATTGAAAGTATTAAGTCCGCCAGTAACTATGATCCTGTCTGGGAAGAGAATATGGGGGTAAAATCTCCACTAAGAGAGTTCTGGGGGATTTTAAAAGATAAACCAATTGAGAATAGGTCCACAAAATATGGCCTTTCTTTTATGGGTTATCCAAAAACAGAAGAGTATGCTGATTTCATTCAGAATTTTAGTGACTTTAAAAATGAATATTTATCCATATTAGGAAAAAAAGCTACTAGTTATGATATTAATATTGAAATAGATAATCTCTTTAATTTCATTAATAAAGCAGATTTAACTGATTTTAGGAAAAAAAAGGCTGACTCTTCTGATGGGGATATAAGGAAACTTTATGAGATAAAAATAGAGATTGAAGATAAAAATATTACTAATTTAAAATACTTTCAAAACAAGATAAAAGATTATTTAGATTTTAGAGAGAAGAAGCATGATATTGATTTAGAAGAATACGGAATTAAAAAGTGGAGTGAGGGTTATAAGTGGAATATCCTACCTAAAGTACATAAAGAATTTTTTAAAGAAGATATTACAGATCAAAATATTACTGAAAAAATAGATATTTTAATAAGCCATAACCCACAATCAGGATCTTTTGTACACTGGGGTAGCTTACAAGACTTAAAAGAAGCTTGTAAAAAAAATCCTAAAAAAGTAGCAGATCTCTTTAACTATTTATTTAATAGCGATGATATTCTAAGTCTCCGCATCGACGAGTTTGTAGGGGAAATTAAGAAAATAAATAAGGATGCAAAAATTGGAACACCACTTATTGGCTATATAATGGCTGTATATGATTATAAAAACTACCCTGTATATAAAGACTCTGTTTTTACCTATATCAAAAAAAATATAGAAAAAGATTGGTCATCCTACTCTATTGGAGAAAAATATTATCGGTTTACTAGTTTGTGTAAAGCCATGGGGGCTAACTTGAATGAAAAAGGCTATCTAAAAGAAACAGAAGACTCTAAAGGGCATAAAATTATTCCAGGGATAGAGGCAATTGATGGTCAAGATTTTTTCTATATCAGTAAATTTTTTGGTAAGAGTAATTATTGGTGGTTAAATGCTAATCCTAAAATCTGGAGTTTTAACCAAATAAATGAAGGAGAAACATTTCTATACACTCTCTATAACGAAAAAGGAAATCCAAGAAAAGTTGAAAGATACTTTAAAGAGGTGAGGGTAGGAGATAAAGTAATTGGCTATACCTCTGATCCGGAGAAAAAAATTACTTCTATTTGTGAGATCACCAAAGAAGCTCATGAGTCTAAAGAGGGTGAAGCTATTGAATTAAAAGTGATAGAGCATGTCTCAAATCCAATTACTTTAGAAAAATTAAGAAAATCTAAAAAACTTAGTAATTGTGAGCCACTTATTAATCATCAAGGAAGTTTATTTAAATTAAAAGAAGAAGAATTCCAAATTATCAATAATATTATAAAAAACAAAGAAGATATGAAAAAGATTCCCAAAAACTTAATACTTTATGGTCCTCCGGGAACCGGAAAGACTTATAAAGCAAAAAAAATAGCAGAAGAATTTCTTAAAAATCAGTCACAGCAAAAAACAGAGGGGGAGTATCTTGCCGAAATTTTAAGCGACCTAAAATGGCACGAAGTTATCGGGATAGCAATGTTAAAAAGAAGTAAGGGGCTCAGTGTTCCAGAGATAAAAGATGAAGAAATAGTAAAAATATACTCTACTTTTTGTAGTAAAAGCAAAACTCCTCAAAATACTATTGCAAGGACACTTCAGTCTTGCTCTACTCCTGAGAGCTCTCAAACGTCTTACAGAAATGATAGTAACCTCTTCTATAAGGGAGATAATTATAAATGGTTTCTAACCGAAGAAGGTGAAGAATTTTTTAATGGTGAAGAATATCAACAAATAATTGAACAGATAAAAGACCCGAAACCAGAACAAAAGAATTGGAAAGATTTTTGCTCTTTTATAACCTTCCACCAGTCTTATTCTTACGAGGAATTTGTAGAGGGAATAAGACCTATTTTAGATTCAGAACAAGGAAGTTTAAATTATGAACTGAGAGATGGTGTCTTTAAAGAAATTTGCAAAAGAGGAGAAGCTGATTTGGAAAACAATTATGTACTTATTATTGATGAGATAAATAGGGGAAATATTTCTAAAATATTTGGAGAAATCATTACTCTAGTTGAAGAAAATAAAAGGTCTGGTGAAAGTGAGGAGACCAAAGTAGTGCTTCCTTATTCCGGAGAAATTTTTAAAGTACCAAGTAATCTTTACATAATTGGAACGATGAATACTGCCGATAGAAGCATTGCTCTTCTTGATGTAGCTTTAAGGAGAAGGTTTAATTTTGAAGAGCTAATGCCTGATTCAGATGTTATAGAAAACAAAATTAGTGGTTTAGATCTAGCTAAATTAATGGAGAGCTTAAATAGGAGAATTAGGATTATGATAGACAGAGATCATCAGGTAGGACATAGTTATTTTATGAATATAAAAGATAAAGAAGAATTGAAAGTTGTTTGGTATGAAAAGATAATACCACTTCTACAAGAATATTTTTATAATGATCGGGAAAAACTAGAAAATGTTTTGGGAAGATATGAAAAGGATCCGGAAAGGGGTTTTGTCTATCATATCAGTAATGCGGATATAAGAAGGGAGTTTGGAGATAATGACGCTGATGATCTAATAGATTCTTCTCCAGCAGAAATTAAAGAATATTCTAAAGAAGAACTTGTAGAAGTGCTAAAAAGAATGTATGGCTAAAAACCAAATAACCATCTTTGAGCATGAAAGAATAGATCTTGAGGAGCAAGGGATATTTCTCACTAAAAAAGATGTCTCTGCACTAGAAAAACTTAATGCAAGTTTTTATAAAGAGAAAAAAATTGAACCTATTGATCTTAAATATAGAAGAGGCAAGCTTGTATCAATAAAAGCTAAAAATTATGTCGGAGTAATCAAGGTGAGAAATAAGAGTTTTCAGATTATTCCAAAACTTTCTCAAAAAACAAAAGGATCAGAAGAATATTCCCGTCAAGCAGTAAGAAACCTGCTTTTTATATTAACATTTACCAAAAAGATAAAGATTAAAGATTTTGAATTAGCAGGACTTAATAAAGTTAATGATGATTTTTTTGAGACATTAATTTATCTTTTTAGCCAAAATTTATTAAATTTAGCTAAGAATAATATTAATAAGGAGTATATAAAGCTGGAAGATAATCTTAATTTCTTGAAGGGAAAAATTAATTTTCCAAATAATATAAAGAAAAATGTCATCAGTGGTAATAAATTCTATGTCTCTTATGAAGAATTCTGTGAAGATAACTTACTTAATCAAATCTTCAAATTTACTACTATTAGCTTGTTAAAGACAACTAAAAATAATCGTAATGCTAAAATTTTACAGGAACTAAGCTTTCTCCTTGATGATGTTACTCTCAAAAGAATAACAATAGATGACTTTCAAAAGGTGAAAATTGATAGGTTAAATAATCATTACGAACCAATCTTAAATTTAGCAAAGATATTTATAACTAATAGCTCATTAGAAATTAGATCTGATAATATAAATACATTTACATTCATCTTTGATATGAATGAGCTTTTTGAAGAGTTTATAGCAGAATTAACTAAAAAAATATTCTTTGGAACTGAACACATTGTAAAAACACAACACTTAGCTGGTCATCTAGTAGTAGAAAAAGATGGAAAAAATGTAAAATTATTTAGAATGTTGCCTGATATAAAGATTTTTAAAGAGGAAGAAGAAAGACCATTTATTATAGTAGATACTAAATATAAGATACCGGAACTAGATGTAAGAGGCGGTGTAAGACAAAATGACATGTATCAGATGTTTGCTTATTCTAAAAAAACTTTATGCCCTCATGTAATCCTCTTATACCCACGCTTAGATGATCAAGATCAGGAAAACATTCATTTTAAATCAGAGGAAGGAGTTAATATCTATAAAAAAACAATTAATCTATGTAGAGAGTTAAAGCTAAAAGAAGAAAGAGCTGCTCTTATAGAAGAGCTAAAAGATATATATTCTGTTAAGAGCTCATATTATTAATCTCAATAAAGAATATGTTTAATAAAAAAATATCAACAGTTACCGGAACTATAATAATCACTCTTTTTACACTCAGTTTAGGAGTGATTATTTTTTTAACTTGTGATTTTAAAGAACAAGATATTCCTAAAGTAGATTTTAAAATACCTGAAATAGATGAAGAGGAGGTTTCTAAAGAAGAACCGATAGATGTTGAGGAGGATGAGAAAGAGGAGAAAGAAGAAGAGATTAAAACGGATCCAGAGCCAGAACCAGAGCCTATTATAGAGCCTGAATTTGAGCCTGGCTTTATAGAAGAAATAAGTAAAGACGAGGAAATATATTTTTTAGGATTACAATCATCAGAACAAAATTTAGAAGATCTGGAGGGTGTACACAGAATGGGATCATTTATTTTTGCTAAAGAAGATATTGCCTGGGAGTTAAAAGAAGAAGGATTTATAGAAAAACACTCAAAAATAATTGATAAAATCGGTCCCATCTGTAGATTCATAGAATTAATTATTTGGCCTGCTTATTTAGAGGTAGGAGATCATTATATTGAATCAACAATTAATGATTATGATCTGGAAACTATAAAAGAACAAATGGATAGATATCTTGGAGAGGATACTCTTACTGGTGAAGGAAGAGAAACTATAAGAATAAATGAATGTGGTCCCGGATATGAATATATCTATCAAGGAGATTTTGTTTGGAGAATTGATTTAATAAAAGGATTCCATGTTTTTGAGGATGGTATTTATAAGGGTAGAGAACCTAAAAGAGTAGAGAAAGGCTACGGGGAGATGAGAGGGTATGGAATTCTAAATACAAAGGAAGAAGTAATGAACTTTATTAATAAATACTTTAATTTAGAGCACTAAATTTATTTTCCTCTAACAGAAAAAACTTTTTTAGAGTATAATGGAAAAAGCCGTTCTTATAAAATTAATAAAAAAATATGGAAAAAGAAAATATTTTAGAGATAAAGTATCATAATATTTCTTTTCTTCTTTTTGCTTTACTTCTTCTCTTTTTAGGAATTTTTCTATCATTCGGACTTACTCCCGGGTATGGGTATAACGAAATAGGCTTTTATATCGGACCCGGGCTTCTAATAGCGGGACTGGTTATGATTCTCTTTTGGAAAAGAGTTATCTCTGTATTTGATAGAGATAAAAATACCTTTAGCTATAATGTCTGGTCAATAATTAAAAAAGGAGAAAATGTAACTCATAATTTGAATGAAATAGATAAGGTAACTTACTCTGAAAGACTGAGATTTCAAAGCGGAGGCAGGTCAAGATCGGGAACAAATCTTGATAGATGGACAGAAATCAGAATGAAAGATGGAATAACTTACTTAATTTATAGATGTCAAAGTAATAGACCGGGTGGTGTGGGAATGCTTTCTAAAAGTAAAAGTAGAAGAGTTGCTGAAAAAGTATCCCAATTTCTTAATTTGGAACTTGAAGTAAATTCATTTTCTCCAGCCGATGCTATAGGTAGTGTAATGGATAGGTTTTCAGGCAAAAAATAAATTATTTAATTAAATGAAAAAATATTTTAATCAATCCGTATCTTTTGCTTTGCAAAAATTTTCAGAAAACCGGGAAGAAATAATAAAAATTGTCGCCATATCTGCTTTCATTATCTTTATCCCCGTCATAGTGTACCATTACTCAGAAACACTTGGCATTTCTAATCTCTTTCTTAGATTTAGAATTGCACAATTTGTTGCTCCTCTTTCCTTGCTGGCTATTTTAGCGGTAAATGTAGGTTTTATTAATATTTCTCTTAAATTAAAAAGAGGAAAGGAAATTATAATAGAGGATCTTTTTGAAAAAAAAGACAGATACAGTGCTTCTGCTCTTGGATTAATGCTCTGGGTTTCGCTTTCCATAATTCCAATAGCATTATCTCTTTTAGTTTCAGTCGTTCTTTTCATAATATTTGATGTGATAGCTGTTTTTATTGCCACGTTTTTTTTGGGAGCTCTTATCTCCTTTTGGAATTCTATAAAATTTATTTATAGTCATTTTTTTATCTTTGATAAGAATTCCTTCTATCTAGGGGCTTTTGAAAAAAGTTATAGAAGAACCAAAGATAGAAATAAGCTTCTCTTTCTGATTAATATTTCTCTAATACCAATACTTTCTGCTGCTATTCTCTTTACTCCTCCAGCTCTAATTATTTCTTCTAACTTTTTTCTTGGGGCATCCTTTCTTTTTATAAGTGGTTTTATCTTCCTAATAATTTGGCTTCTTTTCCTTATGGCTCAGGCCTATTTTTACGACGAATATATTAAAGATAAGGAAGAGATAAAATAATGAGGTATCCCGGATACCTAAATTTCTCAAAAGAAGAAATTGATTTTAGAGCTAAAAAAGCTTATCTTTCTCTTAAAAATTGTAAAATTTGCCCATGGAAGTGTGGAGTAGACAGGTTAAGAGGTGAGAAGGGAAAGTGTCACCTTGGAGAAGAGCCGATGATATCTTTTTTTAATCCTCATTTTGGAGAGGAAAACGTCTTAGTGGGAAGTCATGGATCGGGAACCATCTTCTTTACCTCCTGTAATCTTTTTTGTGTCTATTGTCAAAATTATGAAATTTCTCAACTTAGATTTGGAAACGAAATCTCTTATAAAGGACTAGCGGAAGTTATGCTCTCTATTAAAGACAAGGGATGTCATAACTTAAATCTGGTTACCCCCACACCTCAAATACCTTCAATTTTAAAAGCTCTAGCACTAGCTAGAGAAAGGAATTTAGATATTCCTTTAGTCTATAATACTAACGGATACGACTCAGTGGAAACTCTTTCTCTTTTAGATGGTCTTGTGGATATCTATATGCCGGATATAAAGTATTTTAGTAAGGAGAGTGCCAAGAAATATTCTTTAGCTTCTGATTATCCTGAAAAATGTAAAGAAGCGGTAAAAGAAATGCATAGACAGGTAGGGGATTTAGAGATAAATAAAGAGGGGGTGGCAAAGAGAGGGCTCCTTGTTCGTCATCTTGTGCTTCCAAATAATGTATCAAACTCTAAAGAGGTTCTCAGGTTTATAAAAGAAGAAATATCCAAAGATACCCTTATAAACATAATGGATCAGTATAGACCCTGTTATAGGGCAAGTAATTATCCAGAGCTTTCCAGACCATTAAAGAAAGAAGAGTATAATGAAGTTTTGAAATATGCTAAAGAGTTAAATTTATTTAATACCGATTCTATGATACATTGAAAGAGAAGAGAAATATCATCATAAATAAGATAATTTATAAAAATTAAATTAATAATATGGTAAAAAAATCCCAAGCTATACCTCTCAATCTAGGCTCTATCATTAAAATATTTCTACTATTATCTTTTATTACAGGAGTTGTCTTAATCTGGCTTTTCTTTGGATCAATTCATCCTTGTGGTATTTTGCAAACTCAAATAAGAAAAGATTTTGATACACTGGATGGGCGAGTAATGGAAGAGTTATCACAAAACTTAACCCCAAGTGAATGCATTGGCTACTTAATTACCAGAATTACCGATGGGCCAGGGGCTGTTCAAAGAAAAATGTTTAGAAGTATTCAATGGTGAGTTCTATTTTTTAGAAGTTAGTTAAAAAAAGCCCACTATAAATCATCAAGCCTGGTAACTACCAGGCTTGTTTAAGTGTTGACTAAATTATAATTTATGTTAGAGTATAGTTAGTTCCTTTAAAAAATAGGGACCAGTGGGAGTAAAGAGATAGAGAGGCATCAAAGATTAAAGATGCCTCACAGATGCTGGTCACATCTGTATAAATAAGACTCTTTTCCCCGGTCCCTATGAAAGCACGAACAATAATTGCCCTAATGATTGCTTTGTGGATAGCTTCTCCAGCTATCTTATCTTCTCTGGAGAAATTTATTCTCAAAGTAATTGATCTGGGCATTAAAATAGTCGAAGGGTTTTCTATTTAGAAAACCCTTTTTTTATACTTCTAATTTTCTTAAATTATGTTACCCTTTAACAATATAAATTCTATTACAAAGACATATGTCCAGTCAAAAGGTAATAAATTATATAAAAGAGCAATTGGAAGCGGGGCACTCAAAAGAGGAGATAAAAAAGGCCCTCTCTAAAGCTAATTGGAATGAAAAAGAAATAGAAAACTTTTTTAACTCCCTTAATAAAAACAAAAAAGACCCTCCTCAAAACAATAAAACAATATTTATCGTACTTATTTTATTCCTTCTATTTTCCTCCCTTGGTTTCGGAGGTTTTTATTTTTTAAATCAAATAGAGACAACGGATCACCTTGATTTTGAAGAAAGAATAATTGAAAGTGATTATTTAGAAGAAGAGGATGGTGATATAGATGAGGAAAAGAAAGGTGAAATAGAAGATCAAAAAGAAGAGGGGGAGACAGAAGAAGAGGTGGAGGATAGAAAAGACGATGAAAAAAAAGAGGTAGGAAAAAAAGTAGATAAGGAAGAGGAAGAGTTTAAAGAAGAGGATAAGAAAGAAGAAGAGAAAGAAGATGAGATAAAAGAAGATATTGAAGATGAAAAAGTTATAGAAACAAAGGAAGAGATAGAGATGTGTAGTCCCGGTCAATTTGAGGTTGATTTTAAGTTAGGTGAAGATTTTTTTGGGGCAAGCTTTGTAGGAGAAATGACTTATCGTGGTTTGGAAAACGGTTACTGTCACATCTCTTACTCTTTAGATGTTCCGGAAGAAAAAAGAGCTTCACTAGATAGGGCTGTTAGAGAAAACTCCATATTTGAATCAGTGGATTACTTTTTTGCTTCTTATTTCCTAGAAGGAGAAAAATTTCTTTTTCTTCCCGAAAGATATTTTGAAGAATTTGATAGATCAGTCAGGGAGGGTCTAATAGAGGAATATGATTTGGCTCGCTATTTTTTCCAGAGCTTTCATACTGAAGAGGAGTTTCTCAACTTTGCCAAGATTATAGATGATTATAGTAGGGGAGATTATTACGGAAAATTTGAGTGGACGGTAGTTAATCTATTTCTTCTTAAATATAGTTATATCGAAGAGATAGAGTTAATGGGTTCTTTAGGAGAAAATCGTTGTGGTTATAAAAAAAGAAAATCTTTTCATGAGCTTCTTGAAGAACTCCCCGGAGGTTTTCCCGAGGAAGAATTTGATGGAGATGAACTTGTTTTTGCACTCCCTTTTTACTGCCTTATCGGATGTGATCAAATGATTGATTCATTGCTTGATAAAAGAAGTACTAAATCAGCAGATATTAGTGTGACAACCGTTACCCCGGAAGGATTGGATTATTATGAGCTTGTTGAAATAGAAGATAGAGTATATCAAGAATATTCTTATTCAATTAGGATAGTTGATGACACCGTATGCACTTATCCTAGTGATGAAGACCTTATTGAAAGAGATCCTAATATAGTAACAGAAAGAGATATTTTTAAAGCACTCTCAAATCACGAAAAAGCCGTCTTTGAGTAACTCTTTACTAAATTGAAAATAAAGGTATTATGATACCTCGTACATTAAAAAGAGGAGGTGGTTAGAATGACTCCCCATGTTAGAGAGTATATCTGTCCCAAAGAAGTAAATATTTTTAAGAGAATAAGATTTGTTATTGAAAAAATGGAGGAACCAGATTTGGGTAAAGGGAATATACTTTCCTGTTACATTCTTACCAGAGCTGTTTCTGAAATATTTTTAGTTGAAGTGGAAGATGGTTTCTTTTTAGAGACTTATCAGCATTCCTGGTTAAGAACAAAAAAAGGAAATATTATTGATGTTTACCCGGTAGCTTGTCTGGGAGGACCGATTCTTTATGATGGAGGAGTAGCTTCTCCGGCAAGAAGGCTTTATAAAAAAGCTCCTATTTTAGGACAAGATTTCTCTTGCTTCTCTTTTAAAGAGAAAGTTAGAATAACTACCGAAGTTCTTTGGAATACGATAGAAAGA
>SL_3KL_010_SEDDRAFT_10003653_pt1 | contig 13984 bp, 11 predicted proteins | sample SodLakKL_010_SED_2_FD_10381 | JGI IMG/M metagenome (IMG submission 10381)
TATGCCGCTTATGCGTATGGCTGATCTTTACCTTATTCTTGCCGAAGCGCTGGCAGAGCAGGGAGATAATGAGGCATTAACCTGGGTCAACAGGGTGCGTGCAAGACCTTCGGTGGATATGCCCCCAAAGACAACTGATGACGGGTCACTTGTTGATCTTGTAAGGCATGAACGCAGGGTTGAACTTGCTATGGAGGGACAGCGTCTTTGGGATCTTATGCGATGGGGAACTATTAAAGAGACATTTGGTGATGGAACAAAGGTCAAAAAGCATTTCTTCTCCGACTATCTGCCAGCGGATGATCTTGAATCAAGATTTGCACGTCCTCAACTGGATAATTATCCAGGGGATCTTGTCCTGTTCCCGATACCTCAGAATGAGATAGACCAGAACGAAAATATCAACACAAATAATCCGGGTTATTAATTACCCTGAGATTAATGTCCGTTTGCTTAACGATTAGCATATCAGGTGAATTCTTCGCCGGTATTGCAAAAGTATAGCAAACGGACATATTATATTACCTCTGTTGCATTATTATAAGAAAAGCACTTTTATATTATTTCTATTGCATTTTTATAATGCAAACGCAAGTATATTTTACCTCTATTGCATAACTTCCCCGAACTATTGATACATATTAGATACAAGCTGGCTTCATGTCCTTTCCAATATCTGTATTTGCTGCGATTAATTACTTATGTTGCTTTCTGACCAAACAATACACGGGTTATTGATGTGACAAGCATTTGGGTAAAAATATTAGCCATACAGGCTATGAAACAATAACATCCAGACATAATGCAGATTATGTAAAGATCTCATTTAAAAAAAAATCTTAACTTTCAGTCTTTTCCTGAATTATAAATAATTTAGTTTTGATTCCTTGCCGGTGTAATATAAAACGATCTGTTCCATTTCGGGCAAAGCCCCGACAGGATATGACCGTGGACTTTTTATATTCCTGTAACTCACAGAGGCCGGTACACTATTCCAAAACACATTCATACGGTTTTCAACACAATGATCATATATATTTTCTTCTTGATTATCATGTTTGGAAAAGTGGGGGCAGATTTTGGTTCATAATGCCAATTCAGCTGCCATCGAAGGTTTATTTAAAACAGGTTTACCTTTACAGATATGAGCCTGACCTGGATGATCTGGAAAAACTTGCTGTACTCCGCGATGAGGCCATGCGGTCAATCAACCTCAGGTACACCAAATTTACAAAAGACGATAATAAGATTGTTTTTGCATATCATGCCGGTTACGACGAAGAGATCAACCCGCTGACTGACTTTTTCATCTGGGACACCAAAGCAGGTAAATTTGCAGATACAGGGTTTGAAAACCCTGTCAGAGATAACCACCCCTTATACCAGGAATATTTCAGCGATTACCAGTCGCCGTGGCGCGATAATCCCGGAATTATAAGTATGTCAACATTAAATAATGAAATACTGCAACACCTTGCCACCGAAGACTATGACTTGCCGGAAGAGTGGTAGGGGAGGACATATGTACTATTGGAATTCATGAACAAACATGTTGCTTCAATACAGTGGAAAGAACCCCGGGTAATATGTTTTTTTGCTTAACTGAGCGTCTATATTTAAGGGGTAGGTCCATTTAAGTTAATATTTGAAAAAAAACCGGATTTAAGACTATTACATATACGATTAATTCATCATATATGTTTCATTGGACACTAAGAATATGCATTTTATCAAATAAATACAATCGTTTGTCAAAAAAATTTATCAATATTTATTTAACCTAATAAACATCATCACATCACCGCAGAGAAAGAGAGAAACACAGGATGAAGATACCCCGTTCATTTCAGCGAAAGCAAAATTTTAAAACGGACTTAGACAAATTGGCTGTTTATTTTTTTACTTTGTTATAGCCACGATTTTTATATGGATTGATCAGGATTTGACATCTTATGGATGTTCGGGCTAAATTTTATCAAGTGGGTCGCCGGTATTTCGGCAATGCTGAAGAGATTGACGCACATATTCAGAATCTCAAAGGTCACGTGTCTTTTCCCCGCAACCGTTTTTGGTATAATGGTTTAATTTTTAACTGTAAGGCTATATGTTGATATAGCAACTCTTTTTGTATTGTGTTTTATTAAATATGTCAATATAATGAACTAAACTCGTTATTGTTTGTTTAAGATATTAAATAAAACATTAGACATTATGAAAACACACAACAACATAATCCGAATACTCTTAACAGTTCTTTTAATACAAACCACAGCCATGGCATCAGGTAATACAGAAGAGCAGAAGTATACCGTTGTCTCTTCAAATGAGGAGTTTGAAATACGGTTCTATCCATCAGCCACGCTGGCTACAGTCTATATGACTGCAAACTCTTACAGAGAGGTTTCCCGTCCGGGTTTCAGGACCCTGGCCGGTTATATCTTTGGCGGCAATGAGTCAGAGAAGAAGATATCCATGACGGCCCCTGTCCATATGAATATATCAGACAACCGCTCTTCGATGAGTTTTGTGATGCCGTCGTCATACAATCCCGATAACCTTCCGAAGCCGGATAATTCCAGGGTGATTATTGAGAAGACTAAAGATGAATATGTGGCTGTCATTAGGTTTTCGGGCTACGCCTCGGACAATGCCATTAAAAAGCAGTCAGAAAAGCTCCAAAAACTGTTGATAGAAAATGGCATTGAATTCTATGGAGAATTCCGCTATCTGGGATACAATCCCCCTTACCAGTTTTTTAACAGGCGGAATGAGATTATCGTGTCGGTTAGGTAGATTACGAAGCAGGCCACAGGTCTGCGATCTGCAGACAACCGCTATCTGGGGTGCAATCACCTTTGCCAGTTAATTAACAGACTGATAACCATACTTTATACACATGAAACCGGCGAGATTTCTGGTTTCAGAGCCTCCAGCAGACTAACCCGCGGTGTTCTCGTTGAGAAGCGGGATTAAACTAAGAGCCGGTTTCATAAAACCAGAGGTTTTGCGTGTATGAAAAAAATTGTACTTTTAACATGCGTCACCTGTGATAAAACATAATCAGCCTCACTCAGAAGCTAACCACTGCTCTCGATTTTATTGATTTTGACTGAGGCGCTATTTCTTTAATTATCAGTTAGTTTATCTGGTTTTCAGATTGTTAATGAGTATATTATTTAAACTGTATGAGTAAAGCTGAAAAACAGGGAATCAACGGAAAATTCCTTTACTATGCATTTATTGCAGGTGGAAATCAGATACTGCACAATCAGGCAGAATTAAACAGGATAAACGTATTCCCCGTAGATGACAAGGATACGGGAACAAATCTTGCCTCTACGGTTCGTTGGGTAATTGACACTATCAGACCTCACAAATCATATAAAACCACAGTAAATAATATTGCAGATGCTGCATTAATAGGGGCAAGAGGAAATTCGGGAGTTATTTTCGCTCAGTTCCTGCATGGTTTGAATCTTGAAACACAGAACAAACCCATTATTACTCTTCCTGACTTTGCCGAAAGTGTAAAAAAGTCAATTCCTTATATGTACGAGGCCGTTGCTAACCCGGTCGAAGGAACCATGCTGACGGTTATTAAGGATTGGGCTGACTTCCTTGCCAGTAAAAAAGAAGCCATCTACGATTTCAGAAGTGTGATGATCGATTCCTTTGCTGTTTTGGAAAAATCTTTGGCAGAGACTACCTTAAAATTAAAAGTGTTAAAAAAAACAGACTTTGTAGATGCCGGAGCTAAAGGATTTGTTCTGTTCATTAAAGGTATTATCGGTTTTATAAAAAACAGTGACATACGCAATCTGAAAGTTGAATCGCAGGAAACCATCTCTCTAGTTCATTCGGAGGAGATGAAATACGAAGTAATCAAGCACCGTTTTTGTACCGAAGCCATCATAAAGAATTTAGCCATTAATAAATCTGAGCTTCAAGAAACCTTAAGTAACAGCGGCGATTCGGTTGTTGTTGCCGGATCTGAAAGCATTTGCCGGATACATGTGCACACCGGTCAGCCGGCAGAACTGTTTCACCGGCTGAAAGATATTGGGACCATCACATATCAGAAAGTGGACGATATGGTCCGCCAGCAGGAAACGATTACCAAAAGAAAATGGAATATTGCCCTGGTAACTGACTCAACTTGTGATTTGTCACAGGACTTGATTGATTTCTATCAAATTAATGTCGTTCCCATAAACCTGAATTTTGGCGACAATCATTATCTGGATAAGCTGACTATCCAACCCGATCAATTTTACGATTTACTTGATAGCAATGCTGAATTCCCAAAAACATCACAAATTAACGAACAGACATTTACCAGCTTGTATTCACATCTGGCTTCGCATTATGATGCCATTATTGCCTTGCATCTTACCGGGCAGTTTAGCGGAACCTATGCAAACAGCATTAAGGCAGGCGAACGCATACAAAAGGAGTTTAGCAAACCCGTTCATGTGATCGATTCAAAGAATTTATCGGGAGCACTCGGATTACTGGTGCTGAAAGCAGCACAGGGCATTGAAGCCGGAGAGCCTGTTGAAACCATAGTCAGATCAATTAAGTCTGATGTGCTTCATGCAAAAATATTTGTCAGTGTCAGGGATTTGAAATATATGATCAAGGGAGGACGGGTTTCCAGGCCAAAAGGTTTTATAGCCTCTGCGCTTGGGTTGAACCCTGTTATTTCGATGGATGAAAATGGAAAATCTGTTTTGTTCGGGAAAACTTTCAGCCAGCAGGCCAGCTTAAAAAATATTTACTCGCATATTGAAAAGATAAGCCGTGGAAAGACAATCTGGAACTACATCCTTCTCCATGCACATAACCCTGAAGGGGCTCATAAAGCAGAAGAGAAAATGCTGGAGATTACCGGCGAAAAACCGGTTTCGGTAGTGGATATTTCTCCGGTTATAGGAATGCATGCCGGTATCGGTACCATAGGCATTTCATTGTTGTTTGATAATTAAGTTGTTTTTGCAAATGTTGACTCCGTTTTTACAAGCATCGCTCATCATTTTTATCCTGGTGACACTCCTTTGGATAATAAGTGTTTTTATAAAAGATGTAAGCATAATTGATCTGTTCTGGGGACTTGGTTTTGTGGTAGTAAATTCCTTTTATTTTCTCATATCGGGCGATTTGAATGAACGAAAAATACTCTTGCTGGTTTTGGTCTCAATCTGGGGCTTAAGGCTTTCCATTTATCTTGCCTGGAGAAACCTGGGCAAAGGAGAAGACTTCAGGTACCGGGAATTCAGACGAAAGTACGGCCCGCATCGCTACTGGTGGTTTAGCTACTTTCAGGTGTTTCTGTTGCAGGGAGTGTTGATTATGCTTGTTTCCCTGCCCTTATTGGGAGCCAACGCCGGAACACAAAACGAAAACCTTATCTGGATAGATTACCTGGGTATTTTAGTTTGGATGATTGGATTTGTGTTTGAAGCCGGAGGCGATTTACAGTTGGCCCGGTTTAAAAGTAATCCCCAAAACAAAGGAAAGGTGCTGAACAAGGGATTCTGGAAATATACCAGGCATCCCAATTATTTTGGCGATTCTGCCGTCTGGTGGTCTTTTGCCATTTTCAGTATAGCTGCCGGAAATTACTGGCAAGTTGTTGGTTCAGTGCTTATGACTATATTGATAATAAAAGTCTCGGGAGTTTCATTGCTTGAAAAATCCTTAGATGACAAGAAACCACAATACCGGGAATACATTCAAAAAACCAGTCCATTTTTCCCGTGGTTTCCAAAAAACTCATAATATATTAATCGGAATAAAATTCTTTGATCCTGCCGGGCGATACACCGGTTTCATAAGCCATCACTAACGCATTATTCAGGAGTTGCTGCCTGATAATTCCATTTTGAATAAATCTTCTGGCAGAAGTTGTTACTGCCAGGGGCAGCTTAATGAACCGTCCTTTTCTTCTAAGCTCTTTTTGTATCTCAAGATCCTCCATAACAGGAATGTTTTTATACCCTCCTATTTCATCAAATATGGTTTTTCTGATGAAGATGCCTTGATCACCCCATGTTAGATATCTGTTATTTATCCTGTGCGATACTGGCACCCTTGTTCATTTGAGGGGCCCTGCCTTTTTCCGACGTGACTATCTTTATGTCACGGTATGATATACATTTTGCCAAAGTATCATCCGAATAACAGGCCATCTGTGCTAGAGATTCAGGATTTGGAGGTTTTGGCTCAGGATGGTAATTTTTTTGATGTTCCTCTTGATTGTCCTCAACGCAGTGAACGCATGGGGTGGACAGCTAATGCACAATTGTTTGCACCTACAGCGTGTTTCAACATGAATTCTGCAGCTTTTTTTTCAAAGTGGTTAAAAGATCTTGCTTTAGACCAGCATGAGAATGGTAAAGTCCTCAACGTAATTCCTGATGAACCTCATAACCCTCTTAGTGCCGGGTCATCAGGCTGGGGGGATGCTGCACTTATAGTACCATGGAATTTATATCTTAACTATGGAGATTTAAGAATATTGCAGGAGCAGTATGAGAGCATGAAGGGATGGGTCGAATTCATGCGTAATTCAACATACAAAGACTACCTCTGGTAAACTCTTAATGACCGTTATGCCTTTGGTGACTGGATGGCTTTGGGAACTCCAAATGACAAAGATCTTCTCGCTGCTGCCTATTTTTATCGCTCAACCAGCCTTTTGCGTAAAGCGGCAGAGATCCTTGAAAATACCAGCGACGTTAGTTTCTATGGTGAGCTCCAATCCAGGATTAAAAAGGCATTTAACGAAGAATTTGTTACTCCAGAGGGGAACCTTTCTTCCAGTAAACAGACGGCTTATGTGGTAGCACTATCTTTAGGTCTGATTCCAGGTGATCTGGAAGAGGCAGCTGCAGAGCGGCTTGCTGAGATCGTTAATGAATATAATCACCTCACTACAGGTTTTTTGGGCACTCCTGATTTACTTCATGTTCTTGTTAATTTGGGTATTTGGAGGAGGCGTACAAACTTATGTACAGACAGGAATACCCGTCATGGTTATATATGGTAAATAATGGAGCAACCACAATATGGGAGCGCTGGGATTGTATAGATGCTGATGGAAGACCTGGAGATAATTCCTATAACCATTATCCGTATGGTTCTGTTGGCGATTGGCTTTACAAAATAGTTGCAGGGATCAATCCTGATCCTGAATTTCCCGGATATAAAAAAACGATCATAAAACCCCGTCCATGGGGTGAGATGAATAATGTGAGTTCAAGTCATGAATCACCTTTTGGCACTCTCAGCAGTGAATGGCAAATTGAGGATGATTTGATGAAACTGACGGTTCAGATTCCCGTCAATACCAGTGCTGAGATATACATTCCTGCCACCGGCAGTTTCCTGAAGGTAAATGGAATACAACAAAAGGAGATCCAAATTATTGATCAGGCCGGATTTCCGTATCAATTTATCCATCTTACAAAGGGTTCCGGAAGATATGTTTTTGAGACAAAGTCAAATCTCTATATTTTAATTAATAAATAACTATTTTAGCTTGGAAGTTTCATTTTACATATACCGACAGGATTGATCTCTATAAACCTTATTATCATATTAACAAACGAAATTATAATCTTTTACCTTAATTGATGACCGACCGGTATTCGGGCAGGCTTTCGATTGCTTGTACAAATCAGATAAAAAATTTTGAAAATGAAAACAACCAGTTATCCAAAGCACCTTATTATTTTTTTGTTCACTCTATTTCTTTTCCTCCCGGAAAATATCTCTGCTCAGCAGGAGAACCTGGATGTGCTTAGCAGGTGGGTTGAGTGGTCGGATGGTGGCACCATGCTTGTCCGCCACCTTAACCGGCAGGCCTTTGCCTATCTTGATGTAAGAGATAGTGAGGTTGCCAGGCTGAGAACCAGGGCAGACTGGGTAAAGCGCCAGCAGAAGGTCAGGGATATCCTTATGGAGACCATAGGGCCATTTCCTGAAAAGACCCCACTCAATGCAAGGGTTACAGGTATTGTACAGAAAGACGGTTTTCGCATAGAAAAGGTGATTTATGAATCAATACCCGGCCTGTATGTAACAGCGGCAATGTTTATTCCCGATGGAGGAGAAACAAAACCCGCAATAATACAGGTTAGCGGACACGGGTTCGCTGCATTCAGATCGGAGGGAAACCAGAGATCAATTTATAATCTGGTAAAGAAAGGTTTTATAGTGTTTGCTATTGACCCGCTTGGCCAGGGAGAAAGGATACAGTACTGGGATGAAGAAAAAAGATATTCGCTTTTTGATTCACCGGTGGGGGAACATTCATATTTTGGAAATCAGATGTACTTCAACGGGATCTCCCCGATACGCTATTTCGTGTGGGACGGGATAAGAGGCGTTGATTACCTGGTGACAAGAAGTGAAGTGGATGCTGAAAGGATAGGTATTTACGGTTGCTCGGGAGGCGGGACCCAGACTGCATTCATTGCTGCTTTTGATGAAAGGATCAAAGCTGCCGTACCGGGATGTTATATAACCGGATTTCGCCGGCTTCTTGAATCCATTGGTCCACAGGATGCCGAGCAGAACATTTACCATGGGATAAAACACGGTATAACTCATGCAGACCTTCTGCAGGTTAGGGCACCCAGGCCGCTGCTGATATCCTCAACAACATGCGATTTTTTCAGCATCCAGGGGGCAATTGAAACCTATAACGAGGTAAGGGATACCTACAGGGCCTTTGGCCGGGAGGATTATGTGGGCCATGTAACGGATGATGCCGGACATGGGTTTCATGGCACAATTACCGATATCTACGCATTCTTCCAGGATGTTTTCGGTCTTCCCGGAAACGCAGTACATGAGGAATTTGATGGGTTCGACCCGGAGGATCTTCAGGTAACCCCGACAGGACAGTTATCCACATCCCCTGGAGGCAACCTTGCTTTTGATATAAACAGACGAGAGGCTGAAAGGCTGATGAAGAGGATTAACGATTCAAGAAAAAATAATCCTGACCATCTTGATGATGTCCTGAAAAAGGCCAGGGAGCTTTCCGGATATATCACTCCTTCATCAGTGACGGAACCGGTTTTCCGGGGAAGATACCAGCGGGAGGGATATGCGGTAGAGATGTATGCCCTTCAGGGTGAAGGTGAATATGTTGTTCCCCTGCTGCTGTTTGTCCCCGATTCCGGCGAAAGCCACCCGTCGGTTATCTACCTGCATCCCGGCGGGAAGATAGCTGATGCCGCTCCCGGCGGAAAGATTGAGCAGCTTGTAAAAAGGGGTTATGTTGTGGCCGCACCCGATGTTATTGGTGTTGGTGAAGTTGCCGATAGGAGCGGTTTATATCAATTTGCCGCCCAGTATATTTCTTTAATGACAGGCCGAAGTGTTACAGGAATACAGGCGGGTGATGTCAGCAGGGTTGTTGATTTCCTTAAAGGCCGTTCAGATGTTGATCCCGGCCGGATCGGTGCCATTGCATTTGAGGAGATGGGCCCGGTTCTTCTGCATGCAGCGGCATTTAATAATTCCATTAGCTCTGTTGTACTTTCCGGTTCTCTTGCTTCCTATCAGAGCGTGGTGATGAATAAATTTTACAATCAGGATTTTACAAGGTACTGGGTGGCCGGCGCCCTGACAGCATACGACCTTCCCGATCTTATAGGGACACTTGCTCCAAGGAAAGTTGCACTTGTTGGTCTGAATGACCATATGAAAGAACCTGCATCTTCAGAACTTGTAAATTCAGAACTTGAATTCCCCCGGACAGTCTTCTCATTTAAAAAAGCTGAGGGAAACCTGAATGTCATCAGCAATGGTCATGATATATTTTCAATTATCGACTGGAGCATGAAGTAATCAGATCCACAATGACGCAGAAAACAATTAATCTTTGTATTTTTAAGGAGAAACCTGGTTATTGATAAAGAGTGTTTTTGCATGTTATACAAAAATTGACAGAAGGCCGGGTTCTTTTTCAAATGGATAAAGCCTTAAGGTCGATTTGAGAGTAAAAAAGTTTTCTTTATAATTCCAGATTCTTTAAACTATGAAAATGATCCGATACAGTTTGTTGTGCCTGTCCTTTATATCTGCATGTGGTATTATTGAAAAAGAAAGGGGATTTGATTTTACATTTAATGATACGGTCATAAAACTTCCGCAGCACCCCCGTCTTTTATTTTCAAAAGAAGAAATTCCCAGTCTGAAAGAGTGGAAATAATGCTATAAAAATTACATATCATGCTAAAAAAAATAATCTTCGTATTCATTTGTTTTTCTGTTATTTTAAGTGTGCAGGCCCACGAATTTAGAAACCTTCTTCAGCAACAGGCCGATATTCCTTCATTGAAGGGTGCTTTATTGCTGAATCAGAAATGGGTTCCTTTTCCTGATTATTATGACCGGCAAGGCTGGGATGAATTGACAGGGGAATATAAATCAGGTATAATCAGCAATGGTGAGGAAGCATTGGATTATGAATGGATGGTTGTAAAGGCAACTGATTATATTGAGTATGACAGAAGTGGTTCCAGGCAAATTATGCAAACCCCTTTTGGTACCAATCAAAGGGCGCTTGGCAGCCTGATAATGGCGGAGCTTGCAGAAGGGAAGGGCAGATTTACTGACCAGATAGTAAACGGGATATGGTTGTTTTGTGAAATGACCTCCTGGGCTTTATCAGCTCATATTGGAAGTATGGGGAAAACTGATAATTCTGCTCTCCCTTCACCCAATGAGCATATTATTGATCTCACTTCCGGTAATCTTGGATCTTTATTTTCATGGACATTATATTTTCTAAAAGATGAGCTGGACAATGTCAATCCCCTTGTAGCGCAACGTTTACGCCATAACCTCCAGGTTCGCATTCTTGATCCTTTTATGAATCGTGATGATTTTTGGTGGCAGGCTTTTAATGCAACTCCTGCCACAATGGTCAACAACTGGACTCCCTGGTGCAATGCCAATGTTCTTTCCACCTTTCTGCTTCTTGAAAATGATCCTGATAAGCTGGCTGCGGCTGTTCACCGATCTATGATTTCTGTGGATCAGTTTATTAATTATTACCACGAAGATGGGGCCTGCGATGAAGGCCCCGGATACTGGAACCATGCTGCCGGGAAAATGTATGATTACCTGCAACTATTGTATTATGCCACGGGCGGGCATATCTCTATTTTTGACCGGCCCATTATAAAGAACATGGGTGAGTACATTGCCAGATCTTATATAGGCGATGGATGGCGGGTAAATTTTGCAAATGCCGGACCAAGGGGAGGAGGTCCAAAAGGGGTTATATTCAGATATGGTAAAGCTGTAAACAGCATGGAGATGGAACAATTTGCAGCTTACCTTGATAAACATGATAATCATAATTATAATGCAGGCAATGATATGTTTCGCAATTTGGAGGACCTGAAATCACAAATTGACCTGGTTAATATCGAGCCCAAATTACCTGCTGCCTTTTATTCATGGTATCCGGGAACTGAATTTTGCTACATGCGAAATAATACCGGATTTTTCTTTGCAGCAAAAGGTGGGTTTAATGCAGAAAGCCATAATCACAATGATGTTGGCTCATTTTTGCTTTATTTTAATTCCAAACCTGTATTTATTGATGTGGGTGGTGTCACCTACACAAGGCAAACATTCGGACCTGAAAGATATTCTATATGGAATGTGCAGAGTGATTACCACAACCTGCCAATGATAAATGGTAAATCACAATTACCCGGCAGGAACTTCAGATCCGGAAATATTGATTTCCATTCACGGAGATCCAGATTGTCAGTTGATATTGCAGGAGCTTATGGTGATGATGCTGCAGTGGATTCATGGATAAGGACATATACCCTGCAAAGGAATGGGGGTTTAATAATAGAGGATTCTTTTTATCTGAGTGAAATCAGGGAACCTAACAAGATAAATTTTATGACCCATGCCAAACCTGATATTTCTGCTCCTGGAGTTGTGATCCTGGATGCAGGTAGTGATAAAGTTGAATTATCTTACGATGCCAGTATTTTTAAGGCCTTTGTGGAACCAATCGAACGTACCGATCTGCGATATGATAGTGTGGGTTTCGGATTAAACAATGCCTGGGGAGATACTGTTTACAGGTTGACCCTGGTGTCGGCAAGAAACCAGTTGAAAGGAAACTACAGGTTTACAGTGAAAGCCTTGTAATTTATCAGGATTATCCTTTTAAGAAGCAACAAATCCAATTGTTCGTCTCCCGCTTATTTAGATCATAGTTTATTTCGGGAACAATAAACCAATTTTTAAATCAGAAATAAGAAAATCATTAAAATTAAAAACCTCCATTTGATACTTCGGGGCTTTGCTCCGTGGTGGCAGATTTCCATATTGGAGCTAAATTTGTTAAAAATTTCACAAAATGAAATCATTCAAACAGCGCGCAAAACTATTCGGGGTGATGACGGTTTTTGCAGCAGGCCAGCAAGTGCTTGCCGGTGATCAGCCAAATGTTATCCTGATAATGACTGATGACCAGGGTTACGGCGATATCTCCTCCCACGGCCATCCCTACCTTATCACACCAAACATGGACAGGCTCCGGGAAATGAGTGCGAGACTGGAGAATTTTCATGTCGACCCCACCTGCTCACCTTCAAGGGCTGCATTGATGACCGGCCGGTACTCGGGCAGGGTGGGTGTATGGCACACTGTTATGGGGAGGAACCTTCTAAGGGAAGATGAGACAACCATTGCCAGTGTATTCAAATCAGCAGGCTACAGGACCGGGATATTCGGCAAATGGCATTTGGGTGATTCCTATCCTTATGGGGCGAGGTTCAGGGGGTTTGACGATGCAATTGTGCATTATGCGGGTGGTGTAGGGCAGACTCCCGACTACTGGGGTAATGATTATTTTGAGGATCACTATAACGATAACGGTTCCTGGAGGCGGTTTCAGGGTTACTGTACTGATGTCTGGTTCGGCGAGGCAATTAGATTTATCCGCGAAAGCGGTAACGATCCCTTCTTTCTTTACCTGCCCACCAATGCCGCTCACCAGACCCGGCCTCATGTACCTGAACGTTACCGTGCCCTGTATGACGACCTGGACGAGCCCGAAGCCCTGAAGATATTCTGGGGGATGATAACAAATATTGATGACAATCTTGGGGTAATGATCGATAGGCTGGAGCGGTGGGGACTAATGGATAACACCATTATTATCTTTATGGGTGATAACGGGACCTGCATGGGGCCTGGCAACTGGCCTGCGGAGAAACGGGAACAGTGGCCGGCGCGGTTCAATGCCGGCATGCGTGGTTCCAAAAGTTCTCATTATGACGGGGGCCACCGGGTATTCGGCTACTTTTACTATCCGGCTGCCGGGATAGAGGGCGGGCATGATGCAGGGGCAATAACTGCTCATATTGACATTATGCCCACATTGCTTGAGCTGTGCGGTATCCCTGTCCCCGACAGCCTGGTGCTTGACGGCAGATCTCTAGTTCCGTTGCTTACCGGATCTGATGATGAGTGGCCTGAGAGGACTATTTTTCTTCATAACCAGAGGGTTCTGGATCCCGTAAAATGGAAGGATACCTCTGTTATGACCGACCGCTGGCGGCTTATTGGCAATACCGAGCTTTATGATATGTTTATTGATCCCGGTCAGCAGCACAATGTAATTGACCGGTATCCGGAAATAGCGCAGGATCTTCGTGAGAAATATGACAAATGGTGGGACGATATCAGCAGCCGGTTTAATGAGGTAACTCCCCTTTATATTGGTTCAGACAGGCATAATCCTGTGCAGCTTAATGCACATGACTGGATGGTACCTGATGTAAGGGAGATACCCTGGAACCAGCCTCACATTCTAGGAAGACCTGAGAATAACGGACCATGGCATGTAAGGGTCACCCGCCCGGGCCGGTATGAGTTCATATTACGTGAAAGGCCTGAGCCTGCCGCTTTTACTTTAACGGCCGTGGAGGCC
>SL_3KL_010_SEDDRAFT_10003654_pt1 | contig 13973 bp, 16 predicted proteins | sample SodLakKL_010_SED_2_FD_10381 | JGI IMG/M metagenome (IMG submission 10381)
TTCGCGGGCTCGACTGCGTGTCCGGAACGCCGCTCCTCGACATCAAGCCAGATCGCCGCGCCAACCCTTCGGCCAGCCGCGGGTAAGCCGGGTCCATCGGTTGGCGTCCCTTCGGCGCAAGCCGGACGTCGTTCGCAGCGCGGACCTGAACTCGCGTTCGCGTCGTCCGGCCACGCGTCGGACGCCACCGCCGCCACGCGGCGTCGTCCGTCACGAGCTCGGCCAAGAAGTGCGCGACGTTGGCAAAGCGGGTCCCGTCGGCCCGGAAGAGGCTGCCGACGATCCCGTCATGCGTCCGGTACGCGGACACCTCCCCGTCGACGAGCGCGTCCGGTCGCACGACGACCCATTCGAGGAACGGGGCGTCGGCGCCGACCTCGAGGGCCAGGAAGTCGGCCGCCCGTTGGTTGTCCTGCGCCGGCGGGAGGAGCCGGCGGAGGACCCACATGTACGCCCGCTCGCCGACCCCGCGGCGCGCGTCGGCCCGCGCCGGGCGGTTGACCGAGACCGAGCTCATGAGGACGAGGCGGACGGGCTCGGCGGGTCGCAGCGCGGCCGCCGTGTCACACAGCCTCTCCACGGTCCGGGCGACCAGGTCGCGCGGCGGCCCGAAGACGCCGCGCAGGCTGACGTCGTGGCCGAGGCACGACACGACGGCTCCGCACCCCGACAGCTGACGGCGCAGTTCCTCGCCAGGCAGCGCCGTCACGCCGGCCTCAACGACCGTCAGCCGCGGGTCCTCGGCGGCCCCCGCGGGCAGCCGCTCGGCCGCGCGAACGATCGCGCGCACCGGGACGCCCCGCTCCAGCAGTTGCTGCAGAACGCGGCGGCCCGTGCGGCCGGTGGCGCCGAGCAGCAAGACGGGGCCAGCCTCGTTGGCGTGGTTCACGACGCCTCCTCCGCGTACCCGAACACCCGGTCGAGCGGCACGCCGAACACGCGCGCGATCCTGAACGCCACCTCGAGCGACGGCGAGTAGCGGCCCTGCTCGATCGCGATGATCGTCTGGCGCGTCAGGCCGACGCGGTCGGCCAGTTCGGCCTGCGTCATCTCACCGGCGGCGAAGCGCAGCGCCCGGATGTCGTTCGTGACCCGGGTCGGCTTGGCCACGGCTAGAAGCCCCGGCGGTAGGCGGCGAGCTTGACGCCCGAGCTGACCAGCCCGCCGGCCACGAACGCCACGAAGATGCCGTTGGCGATCCAGAAGTGGGGCCACTCGAGCATCGCCAGCGCCAGCGCGCCGACCATCAGGACCGACGACACGTAGAAGGCGACGCGGTCGCCGCGGGCCCCGATGTGCGCGTCGCGCTCGTCCTTGCGATCGATGTCGTCGACCGAGCCCTCGCCCGTGACCTCGGCCCGGATCGCCGTGCCGATCGCCATGGCGATCGTGCCGGCGATGGTGAGCCCGATCATGGCGCCGACCGCGACGAGCAGCGGCCGCTGGTAGGCGATCTCCGCCACGGGCACGCCGCCGAGCTGGCCGCCTACGGTCCAGGCGTACCAGCTCGCCGCCAACACGGTGACCACCGCGCTCACCCACGTGACCTTCTCCTCGAACGACATCGTCGCCTCCTTGGTGTCGAACATCTTTGACACGCGCAGTGTAAGCACGATTCGACTTTTTGTCAAGAATCTTCGACATCATGGATGGGGCAACGCCCCGGGGTGGACGCCCGGGGCGAAGCGACGATCTCGCTCGGCGGCGACGCCGGGTCAGCGCGCGAGCGCCACCGTCACCGGCACGGGCTTGGCCAGCACGTCCAGCACGGGCGAGGTCCGTTGCACGTAGGCGCACAGGTCCTCGACCTGCTCGCGCGGAGCGTCGGTGTCGACGCGGTAACGCACGTCGATCCGCTGGAAGCCGGGGCGTTCCTCGTCGTCGAGGCCCAGGAAGGGCCGCAGGTCGAGGTCGCCCTCGAGCTCGAGGTCCATGGACCGCACGTCGATGCCGCGCGCGGCCGCGTTGTACACGAACCCCACCGTGAGGCACGACGCCAACGCGTGCAACACCGTCTCCACGGCGTTCGGGGCGGTGTTCGTGCCCAGCAGCACCGGCGGTTCGTCGCCCTCGAGGACGAGGGGCTGCGAACGCGAGTCGTCCTCCCGGCCGGCGCCGTAGAACCCCTGGATCTCCGTGCGCGAGCGACCCCCTCCCTGCCAGGCGCTCGCGGCCCGGAAGGTGAAGTGGGCGAGGCTGGGATCGTGGTCGATCGCCTCGATCGTGGCGACCAGGCGAGCGGTGTCGATGCCGTTGCGTTCGATGGTGGCGGTGGTCATGACGGACTCCCTTCCGGAGCGGGCACCTGCTGGCGCACGCCCCGCCGACCTACCCGCCAGACCCTGTCGCGCCGGCCCCTAACGCATCCCGAACGTCCCGCGAACCCACCGACAGGCGGCGGCACCCCCGCGCGCCCGGACGCGCGTCGATGGGACGACGGTCGGTCGGCACATCGGCCGCTATGGTGCCGGAATCATGCGGTTGCGAACACTTGGCGGGTTGGCGTTGGAGGGAACCGCCTTCACCCGCCCCAAGCCGTTGCTGTTGCTGGCGTACCTCGCGATCGAGGGCGCGCAGGAGCGGCGTCGGGCGGCGGGACTGTTCTGGCCGCAAGCGCGCGACCCGTTGGGCAGCTTGACCGTCGCCCTCAGCCAACTCCGCACCGGTGCACCCGGAGCGGTTCAGGCCGACCGCACGCACGTGTGGACGCGCCTACCGTGCGACGCGAGCCAGCTGCTCGACTCGCTGCAGCGCGCCTCCGAGGACGCGTTGGAGCTGGCCGCCCCCCCCCCCCCCCTCCTGGGGGTGGAGCTGGAGGAGTGGGTGTTCCGGACCCGCGAGTTCCTCGCCCTCCGGTTGCACCGTGCCCGCCTGCGGCACGCCGAGGCGCTCGCCGCCCGCGGGCGCTGGCGCGACGCCGCCGGTCACGCCGAGGCGGCCTTTCCGCTCGTCGAGTTGGCGCCCGAGCCCGAAGACCTGGCGCGCCTCCACACGCTCCTGCTCGCCGTCGGGAGCGACCGGGCCAAGCACGTCCGTGACGAGGCGTTCGGGTTCGACCTCGCGCTGGCGGAGACGGGCGCCGCAGCCCGTGGCCGCCTGCGCGATCGCGCCCGCCGCCGAGCGCCACAAGAGCCCCGACCCCGACCGCTCCCACGACCGACGGGCGTGTTCCTGGGCCGTACGGCGGAGCGCGACCTGCTCCTACGGCTCCTGCGACAGCCGCGCGCGATCGTCGCGTTGACGGGCCCTGCCGGTGTCGGCAAGACGCGGCTCGCGCTGCACGTCGCCCACGAGTTGGCGGACGACGGCGCGCTCGACGCCGGCGCCGCGTTCGTGGCCTGCGCGCCGCTGCGCACGTCCGATGCCCTGCCGCACGCGGTCGCCGACGCGTTGGGGGTCGAGCTCGGTCCGGCCGACGATCCCCTGCAGCGCATCGCCGATGCGCTGGGCGACCGCTCATGCCTGCTCGTGTGCGACGAACCCGAGCACCTCCTCGCCGGCGCCAGTTGGTTGGCCCGGTGCGCCGAGGCCTGCCCCGGGTTGCGGGTGCTCGTGGCCACGCGCGTTCGCCCGAACCGGGACGGCGTGCGGGTGGTGGCGCTGTCGGGCCTGGGGTACCCAGATGCGGATCCGGCCGACCCCGCCGAGCTCTCGGGCGCCGCGGCCGTCCGTCACTTCGTGCGCAACGCCCAGCGCGTGCGCCCCACGTGGGAGCCGACGCCCGGGGAACTGCGCCACGTCCTGCGCGTCTGCCGCGCCGTCGAGGGGTTGCCGTTGGGGCTCGAACTCGCGGTCGCCTGGCTGCACGTCTTGCCGCTGGAGGAGCTCGCGCCCGCCATCGAGGGCGACCTCGACCTCCTCGGAGCCGAGGCGCCGGACGAGGACCGCAGCGTGGCGGCGGCGCTCGAGCGGTCGTGGCGCCTGCTCGCGCCCGACGACCGCCGCGCGATGCGCCGGCTCGCGGCGGTGCCCGGCGGCTTCACCCGCGGTACGGCGCGCGCCGTCGCCGGCGCCACCATCCCCGCGTTGGCCCGCCTGGTGGACGCCTCGCTCCTTCGCTGCGACGAGGCCGGTCGCTTCGATCGGCACCCGTTGGTGGCGGCGTTCGTCCGACGCAAAGCGGCCGAGAGGCCCGACGAGGCGCGCGCGGCGGCCCGAGCCCTGGCCGACCACGCGCTCGACCTGGTGGCGGACGCGGCCCGCACGCGTGACGATGGCCGCGTCGCCGAGGCCTACGCCACCCTCGAAGCAGAGCGTGAGCTCCTGTGGATCGCGTTCGAGGCGGCCGACCCGGCCGTCCGGCCCGACGACCTGGAAGACGCACTCGACACCCTGGCGGACATGTTCGAGCACCGCTCGCGGGCCGAGGAGGGGATGGCGCTCCTGCGCACCTGGCTCGAACGCTGGTGCGAACGCGGATCCCCCACGCGACCGTGCGCCCACGCCCAGGTCGGACTCGCCCGGCTGGCACGCTGCGCCGGGGCCTTCGCCGACGCCGATCGCGCCGGCCAAGCGGGGCTGGACCTCGCGACGCGCCTCGGTGACGACCGCTCAGCGAGCGCGGCGCGCCAGGTCCTGGGGGTGGTCGCGCTGCACCGCGGCGCCTACGACGAGGCCCACCAGCACCTGGCGGCCGCCGTGGCGCTAGCGGAGTCCGACCCCGATGCCGTCCGCCGCGGCCTCGCGGCCGCGAACCAGGCCCTCGCGTCCCACCTGACCGGCGACCGGGACGGCGCGATCCGCGGGTACGAGAGCGCGCTGCGCGCGTTCGAGGAGGCGCGCGACGGGCGACGCGAGGCACGAACGGCGACGAACCTCGGGTTGGCGTACTTCGAAGGCGGCCGGCTCACCGACGCCCGCCACACGTGGGAGAAAGGGCTGGCGCTGGCGAAGCGCACCGCCAACCTGCGCGACGCCCTGTCGCTGACGAGCAACCTCGGCATGGTCCACGCGGCCCTCGGTGACCTCGACGCCGCCGAGGACTTCGACCGCCACGCGCTCGCCGCCGCCAAAGACCTCGGCGACGCCCGTCTGGAGGCCGCGGCCCTGGCACGCCAGGCGCAAGTCACGCACCGCCGCGGACGACCGCGCGAGGCGGAAGCCCTCGCGCGCGGCGCCGTCGAGCTCGCGTGGCGAGCCGGCGAGGCACCGCCCACGCTGGCGTACCTGAAGGTGATGGCGGACCTGTGGGCCGATGGTGGCGCCCGAGACCGAGCGCTCGACCTCTACCGCTTCGTGGCCGACCACCCGGCCACGCCGGCAGCTGAACGGGCGCAGGCGCACGCCGGCGCCGCGCGGCTGCAGGGGCCGGGGGACCCGACCGAGGTGGCCGACACGCCGGCAGTGGACGAGGGCGGGCTCGCTGCGGTCGTGACCCGGGTCGTGGGCCTCGTCGGGGTGTGACACCCTGGCCCCGGTCGCGCTGAGCGCGTTCGCCGGCCGCGCCGTTCAGGCCCCGCGCCCTGCCGACCGCCACGGCATGCCCATGTACGAGCGCCCGCCGGCCAACTCGTCGAGCATCTGCCGAAGGCGGCGCGCCCGCGTCTCCTCCCGCTTGGCCCCCGCGATCCAGCCGAGGTAGTCGTTGCGTTGGTAGGGCGGCCGCGCGAGGTAGGCCTCCATGAGCCCCTCGGTCTCGAGCGCCTCGCGTACGACCTCGGGCATCGCGTGCCGTTCGCGCAACGCCCTCGCGGGTCGGCGTCGCGCCGCCGCCTGCGCCTCCACCTCCGCGACGCGGAGCGCCGCGATGCGACGGACCAGATCGACCGGCAGCCGCTCTCCGAGCGGAAACCGCACCGATCCCTTGCCCCACTCGTAGCGTGACAACTCGTCGTCGAACCCCGCCATGCCACTGGGTCTCGGGTAGAGGCCCACGTGGCGCGCGAACCCCGCGAAGTGAAGGACGTGAACCCCGTGCAGGTCGAGCGTGGGGACGCCATAGGCCATCGTCTCGCTGGCGCCCGGGACGGCATGCCGCAACAGGGCGCGCAGTTCCTCCAGCGTGGCGCGGGCCTCGCCGGCGAAGCGCTCGAGGTAGGCATCGACCGGGCAGCGGGCCGCGTCGTCGCTCACGGTGAGGAACCCCGACCCGCCTCGACGTGGCGCGCGAAGCTGTCCAGGATCGCCTGCCACCCTTGGCGCTGCAGCTCGACCGGGTTCGTCGACTCTGCGTCGAAGGTCTCGCGCATCCGGACGCGGTGATCCGGCCCGTTCGCGGCCTCCTCCAGGAACTCGACCACGCACGTCCGGCCATCGCTCATGGCGTACGCGATGCGCCGCAGGGGCTCGACCTCGACGTAGGCGCCCTCGAAGTCGAAGCCCCTGCTGCCGTCCTTCGCCTCCATGCGCGACGAGAAGGTGCCGCCCACACGTAGGTCGACCGCGGCCCGAACGGTGTGCCAGTCGTCGCTGGCCGCGTTCCACCGCACGATGTCCTCCGGCGTGGTCCAGGCGCGCCACACGTCCTCGAGCGGCGCTCGGATCGTGGTTTCGACGGTGATCTTCATGGTCAACCTCCCTCGTCAAGCCCCTCCCGTCGGTGCGGCCCGCTCACCCGGCGCCGTTCCCCCGGTACGCCCGCTCGAGCGTCGCCAGGTCCAGCCGTCGCATCGGCATCAACGCTTGGAACACGCGGTCGCGGGCGGCCTCGTCACCCGACGTCAACCACGCCGCCACGGCCTCCGGGACCACCTGCCACCAGACGCCGAAGCGGTCGCGCACCCAGCCGCACGGGCCCTCCTCGCCGCCGTCGGCCGCGAGGGCCGTGGCGAGGCGGTCGACCTCCGCCTGGTCTGCGCACAGCACCTGGAGCGAGACCCCCTCGTCGAAGCCGAAGTCGTGGAACGAGCCGCCGTCCATCGCGATCAGCGGTTGGCCGAGGAGCTCGAGCGCGGCATGCTTGACGGTGCCGGCCTCGCCCCCTTCACCCTCGCCGAAGTCCTCGACGCTCGCGATGCGCGAGTCGGGGAACGCGGCGACGTACGCCGCGATCGCCGCGCGCGCCCGGCCGTGGTGGTGCCCGGCGTACATGAGCGCCGGCACGATCTCAGGTCGCCTCACGTCGGGCATGGCGATGAGCTGCCAGGACACGCCGAAGCGGTCCTGCACCCAGGCGTAACGGGGGCTCCACGGGTACGCGCCGAGCGGCATCGCCTCCACGCCACCATCGATGAGGACGGCGTGGAGCGCGTCGACGGCGGCGGCGTCGGGCAGCCGCACGTGGAACGAGACGCTGGGGTTCGGCCGGAACAGCGGTCCACCGTTCAACGCGGTGAAGCGCTGGCCCGCGATGGAGAAGTCGACCGTGAGGACGCTCCCGGGCGGCTTGTTCGGCGGGTTCGGGCCTGATCGAGGGAAGTGCGCCACGGCCAGGACGCGCCCCTCGGGGAGGTGGGTCTCGTAGAAGGAGGCCGCGGCCTCGGCCTGGTCGTCGAACCACAGGCAGGGGACGATCCGCTGGTTGCCCATGCGGGATGATAGGCAACACCGGCGCGCGGCGCGCGCCGTCCCGAACATGGGCGCGCGGCGCAATCGGCCCGTACCCCGACACGCAGCGCGGTCGTCCCGTAACCGACGCGCGACGCGGCATGACCGGGCCGCAACGTGCCCGCCACGAACGGTCGGACCATACGGGCGTGGTAACATGCCCACATGGAGTCGTTCCATCCTCCCAACCTCCGCCGGCAGGGCGTCCTCCACGAACTGGGTCTCGCCTCCGAGCCCGCCGCGCTCATCGCGGCGGTGAAGGCGGGCCTCGACGTCCGCGTGTTCGTCGACCTCGCCCGCCGCCTCGGCGTCTCCGAGGCCCGGTTGGCCGAGATCGCCGGCATCGCGTCCACCACCCTCACCCGGCGCAAGCGGGCCGGCACCCTCTCTCCCGACGAGAGCGAGCACGTCCTGCGCCTCGCCGCCCTGCTGGAGCGCGCCACGCAGGCGTTCGACGACGAGGCCGACGCGGCCGACTGGCTGCGCACCCCCAACCCGGCGCTCGGCGGCGTCGCGCCGCTCGCGTTCGCGGACACCGAGCTCGGCGCCCGTGAGGTCGACGACCTGCTCGGTCGCCTCGAGCACGGCGTCTACAGCTGAGCGCGGTGAGCCCCGCCCGGGCAACGCGCCCCCCGTCGGCCGACGCGCTCCGCGCCTGGCGCCTCGTGCGGCCTGCCTACGGCGACGCGACGGCCGCCTTCTCCGGCGAGGGTGCCCGCCGCTTCGGCGGCCGCTGGAACGCCCCCGGCCGCCCCGTCGTCTACGCCAGCCTGCACCTGTCGCTCGCCGCCCTCGAGACGCTCGCGCACGCAGATCGGCGGCGTTTCGAGCGCGACTACGTCACCTTCGAGGTCCGCGTGCCGCACGGCCTGATCCTGGAACTCAGGGACGAGGACCTGCCCGTGGACTGGCGCGCTCGGCCCGTCAGCCTCGGCGCCCGCGGCGTCGGCGACGCCTGGCTCGCCCAGCGCGCCAGCGTCGCACTCAGCGTGCCCAGCGTACTGGTGCCGCAGGAGCGCAACCTGCTGCTGGATCCGGCGCACCCGCGCTTCGGCGAGGTGCGCATCGGCGCACCGCAGGCGTTCCGGTTCGACGAGCGGCTGTAGTCGCGGCGCGGCCTGGCGGCACGGCCTGGCGCCGCGGCGGTCACTCGGGGTTCGCGTCAGGCACGCGCACTTCGTGCGCGGCGCGCGCGGTACACGCGCCTGCCCCGCCACGCATCGAGCGGCAGGAGAAGGCGCCGAAGCAGCGGCTGGCCTGGATGCAACCACCCGTTCCAGGTCGGCGGGTCGCCCACGGCGACGGGCCCCGGGCCGAGCGCCACGGTCGCGACGAGCAGGCCCTCCTCGTCCCCGAGGGGACCGAACTCGCCCCCGTCGGGCGTGGCGACCTGGGAGAGGCCGCCCAGCGCGAAGCGCTCGGGCGTCATGAGCCTGCCCAGCATGCCGTCCATCCGCGGCAGCGGCCCGACCGCGTTGACCAGAACTGCCGGCACGCCGAGGCGCGCCGCGTAGGCGCGGCAAAGGTCGCGCGCCCGCGCCCCCGCGACCTCGAGGTCGGCCTCGCTGACGACGCCGCCCGCCCGCGTGGGCATCGGCCAGGCGTGCGGCATCAGGTGCAGCCGCACCCCCGCCGACCGGGCCCGCCGCAGGGTGTCGACGCGGTGATTGTCGGCGCAGATCGCGACGCCGATGCGCCCCCAGCGCGTCTCGACGGCGACGGGGTCGTCGACCGGCAGGAAGCAGTAGGTCTCGGCGAAGCGCTTGCGCACGACGCCGGCGAGTTCGCCCGCGTCGTCGGCGAGAAGGTAGGCGTTGACGACATCGTCGCCCTCCCGCACGACGAGGCCGGTGCCCAGGTGCACCCGGTGACGGCGTGCCAGCGCGCGGAGGTGCTGCACCGATGGCCCATCCCAGGGCTCGCCCAGCTCCCAGGTCGCCGCGTTCGGCACGTAGCCGCTGTGCGCGAGCTCGGGCAGGACCACGATGTCCGCCCCGGCCTCGGCCGCTCGCGCCACCCACGCCTCGATCGCGACTCGCCGCTCCTCGACCGGACCGGGACGGTTGCGCAACTGCACCGCCGCGATCGTGACGGTCTCGCGCGCGGGCGCCGCCCCCGCGTCGTGGCCCGAACCGGGTCCTGCGCAGCCGTCGTCCGGCTCNTCGTGCACCGNGTCAGCCTTCGATCCGCCCGCGCGCGCCCACGCCGGTCACGCCGATGGCGCCGACGGCCACCAATGCCACGCCCGTGAGCCCGAGGTAGGCGTTCTGGAGCAGTCGGCTCTGGGCCGCCATCTGCCGGTACGTGTCGGGGTAGGTCGCGGAGTGCGTCATCGAGCCGCCGTGGGCTTGGAGCAGGGCGCCGAAATCGCCGTGCGCCTGGCGCGGGATGTCGCCGGCCCGCACGAAGGCGACGATCAGCAGCACGGCGCCGACGACCAGCATGAGCACCGACCAGGGTACGCGGGCAAGGGGGGATGTCGTGCGCTGCATGGACGACTCCTTCCGCCGACCGCGCCGGTCGGCGGTCGGCCATCGCCCACCGTAGGCCGTGGCGCTGCGGGCGGCCAAGGGAGGTCAGCCCCGCGGCAGCTTCTGGTTGACCTCGATCAAGCGCCCGTCAGGGTCACGCACGTGGGCCGTCCGGATGCCCCAGTCCGGGCGGTCTGTCGGCGGCGCCGCCGCGGCGACGCCAAGCTCATCCCAGCGAGCCACCGTCGCGTCCACGTCGTCGACCGCGAAGACCAGGCAGACCGCGTCCTGGGCGCCAGCGTCGGCGGGTAGGGCGGCCGTGCCGACGGCCTCGCTCATCAGGCGCCGGTCGAAGAGCGACAGTCGCACGGGACCCGCGTCGAACTCGGCGTACGTGTCGTCCTCGGTACCGAGCGTCGGCACGAAGCCGAGCACGTCGCGCAGGAAGCGGAAGCACGCGCGGAAGTCGCGCGCCAGGAGGCGGGTGTACTCGTACCGGAGCGTCATGCGTCGACCCCCTCATCGAACCATGGGTTGACCAGATGCTAGCCCGGCACGCGCAGGCAGCACGTACGCCGCAGACCGCCGGTCCTGCCGTCAGACCGCCGGTCCCGCCGTCAGACCGGCGCCAGTGCCCGGTCCGGCTCGACCGGCAGGACCATGCGGATCGCGTCGCCGGGCCGCACGGTGCCGCCCGTGAGGACCACGCTCATGACGTCGGACTTGCGCACCAACGACCCCTCTGCCGCGCAGTCGAGCACGGCGGCCATGGGCCCCGCTTGGAAGTCGTCGAGCTGCGCGCAGGGGTTACCAAGGCCGGTCGGCTCGCAGCGCAGCTCCTGCATCCAGACCATCGCGCCGTGCCCCAAGGGATCGACCGCGTTGTCGTCGGCCATCGGCACGAACCCGAGCACCGCGCGCCAGAAGCCGACGTGGATCGCCTCGGGCTTCGAGGCGAGGTGGCGACGACCATGCCAGCCCGGCGCAGGCGGCGGGCGAACCCTGCGTGCGGCGGCCGCGTCACGCCCCTACTGCGAGCCGCCCGATCAGGCCCCGCAAGGCCGTCGCCAGCCGCACGAGCTTGCGGGGGTCGACGAGGTCGATGGTGTCGGCCGCCGTGTGAATCACCGCCGCCATGAGCGCCTCGACGCGCTCCGACGTGACCGCCAGCGCCGGTACGCCGTGCATGGCGAAGACCGCGTGGTCGCCCTGGAACCAAGGCGGGCCGGGCGCCAACCCGGGCTCGGCGGCCATCGCGGCGTCGACGCTCGCCTCCAACTCGCTACTGCACCCGTACGTGGAGTAGGCGTCGCGCCCCTCGCGGTACCCGACGCCGTCGAGGTTGATCGCCAGGACGACGTCGGCCAGCCGGCCCTCGTTGGCGGCGAAGTACGCGCGCTCCCCGGGGTTGGCGTAGTGGTCCTCGCCGTTCATGGCCAGGAACTCGACGGCGAGGTCCCCGTCGCCGTCGGATCCAGGCGCGGCGAGCAGCTCGGCGAGCAGCAGCAGCGTGACGACGCCGGCCGCGTCGTCCAGCGCGCCTGGGGTGCCGAGCTTGGCATCGACGTGGGCACACACGATCACCCGTCGCGGGCGGCCCGCCCCACGCGTCGCCACCACGTTGCAGCCCCACGAGGGGAAGCGCCTCGCGTCGCTCGTCAGCTTCGCGTCCTCACCCGCGAGGCCCGCGAGCCGCTCCCCGTCGGCCTCGGTCAGGTAGACGGACGGGATGTCGACGTCGCCGTCCTCGAGCAGCGGGAACGGCGTGAGCCCGCCGGCCAGGCCCGGGTCGCGGCCGGTGGCGGCGACCACCGCGGCGGGCCGCGCCGCCTCCAGCGCGCGCACGATGCGCCGGTGCCGCTCCGGGTTGTAGTAGCTGAACCCCTTCGGCATGAGCTGCTCGCGCGCGACGTCACCCCGCAGCAGCACGACGCGTCCCGCGAGGCCGCCGGCCTCGAGCTCCTCGACAGCCGACGCGACCGCGAGGGGCGCCGTCACGCGGCAACCCGGCGAGTACGGACCTGCCGCGGCCGCGAAGCGCCCGCCGCCGGCCTCGAGCCATACCTCGCCGTCGATCCAGTCGAGGCAGTCGAAGCGGGGGGCGGCGACGTCACAGCCCAGTTCGGCGAACACGTCCGCCAGGTAGGCCGTGGCCGCCTGGTTGCCGGGGCTCCCGGTGGGCCGCGACGCGATGTCGACGCACAGGCGGCGCAGGTGCACCAGCGCGCGATCGGCGAGCCGCTCGTCCGTCATGCCGCACCGTCCTCTTCCGCTCTGGCAGCGCGCGTGGGCCCCGCCTCGTCCCGAAACGTGCGCACGATCTCGAACCCCGCGGCGAGGTACAGGCCCACGGCCGCAGGACTGTCGGTGAAGGCGTCGACCTGCATGCGCTCCAGGCCGAGACTGCCGAGGTAGCCGACCGCCGTACCCAGCAGCGCGTGGCCGATCCCGCCACGCTGGAACGCCGGCCGCACGGCGAGCACGCTCACGTAGCCCAGGTCGCCGCGCCGGAAGCCGACCACGAACCCGACCACGGGGCCCTCCTTCGGGCCGCACCCCGCGTCCCCGACCGCGAGGCCACCCGCCGCACACCCCGCCAGGTGGCCCGTTGCCTCGTCAGCCTCCACGGCCTCGGCGACGAACACACCGCCCGGGTCGAACGCCGGGAACCGCTCCCAGTCCTCCGGCCAGCGCAGGCCGTCGAACGCGTCGGCGACGACCTCGGGGATCGCCGTGTGGTCGCGAGTTGGCCGGTACGGGCGCAGCACGACACCGTCCGGGATCGCGACCGCGGCGCCGGCCGACGAGCGTTCCATGCGGTTCAACCAGCGCACCCCGTCGCGCAGCGGCCGCCCGGTGCTCGTACCCACGCCCCCCATGCTGCACCAGGACGTCCGGGCGGGTCGCCACACCGAACCACGCAGGGTGTGGGGCGGAGACTCCCTAGCCGCGCCGGCCAACCGCGCCGCAAGATGAACGCATGGCGACGAGGACGCGGCTGGTCTGGGTCGCGGCGCTGACGCTCGTGGCGTCGCTGTTGGCGGACGTGGTGCTGATCGAGACGACCGGCTCGCGACCTGCCTGGTGGCTCCCAGGGAAGGCCGCGCTGCTGCTCGCGCTGGCCGCCGCCGCGCTCGTGGTCGCGCGCGACCGGGTGATCGCCGCTTACGGCCTGGTGCTCGCGGTCGTGATCGCGGCGCAGGCGTTCGAGCGACAGGTGAGCCTCGCCATCTGGTGGCAGGCACGCTTCCCCACGGACGCCTTCGTGACGCAGTTCGGCGGCTCGATCCTGCTCAAGGTGATCGCCATGGTCCCGGTCGTCGTCGTGCTGCTGCTCGTGATGCGCTCGCCACGCGCGGCCTTCCTGACGCCCGGCGACCTGCGTGCGAAGGCCGAGCGCATCGGCTGGCTGGGCATCCCCGGTGAGACGATCAGCTGGGGGCGGCTGGCCGTGATCTCGGGGCTCCTGATCGCCCTCGGCACGCTGCTGCTGACGCTGCTGACGGTCACCGGCTTCGCGCTGCCGCCGAACCTGGGTCGCCTGCCGCCGCTCCTGCCGCTCATCGTGCTGCTGGCGCTGGCGAACTCCTTCGCCGAGGGCGTCGTGTACCGCAGCGCCGTGCTCGGGCCGCTGGCTGGCGCGCTGCCGAAGGGCGCCGTCGTGCTCGCGTCGGCCGCGTTCTTCGGCGTGGCACACTTCTACGGCGCCCCGAGCGGCGTGATCGGCGTGGCCATGAGCGGCGTGCTCGGGTGGTTCCTGGCCCGCGCGATGTTCGAGACGCGCGGCTTCCTCGCCCCCTGGATCATCCACTTCCTGCAGGACGTGGTGATCTTCTCGACGATCGCGCTGCTGGGCTGGCCGTAGGCCGGCAGCGCCCCGTCGCCTACACCACCCGCTCCGGGAAGGTCGGCGGCCGACGCGCATCGGCGGCCTGCTCGAAGGCGTGCGCGTACGCGAGCAGCCGCTCCTCCTGCCACGCCCCTCCGAAGAACGACAGGCCCACCGGCAGGCCGCCC
>SL_3KL_010_SEDDRAFT_10003655_pt1 | contig 13971 bp, 11 predicted proteins | sample SodLakKL_010_SED_2_FD_10381 | JGI IMG/M metagenome (IMG submission 10381)
TGTCCTGCCTCCATTGCCAGAATCACGGCCTGTCCACGGTCAAGGACGGTGGCGACCACCATAGGACGGTGAGTCCCCAGGAGTTGGTGGGACTCTGCCGTACCGAGGGCGTCCGCAACCTGGCATTCACCTACAACGAACCGAGCATATGGCATGAGTACATGATGGACGTCCACGAGTTGGCCGAGGGCCTGGACCTCATCTACGTGAGCAACGGTTACATCTCGCCTGAGCCCCGCGAAGAGGTCCTGGAACGCGTAGCGGCCATGAACATCGACGTCAAGGGTTTCAGCGAGGAGTTCTACCGTGGAATCACCAAATCACACCTCGCTCCGGTCCTGGAGACTGCCGAGGCCTGTCTGGCGGCGGGGGTGCATCTGGAGATCACCTACCTCCTCATACCGGGCCTCAATGATGACGAGGTACAGCTACGGGGCTTCTGTGAATGGGTCGCGGACATGCTAGATGTCAAAGTACCGGTGCATTTCTCCGCCTACCACCGCGACCATCTACTACGCCAGGTCCGTGACACCAGTGCCGCGGACCTACTGAGGGCGAGATCGATGGCTGCGGATGCCGGCCTGATTTACACCTACCTCGGCAATCTCCCCGTGAAGGAGGGTCGGGACACCCTGTGCCCCCACTGCGGTGCCGCGGTGGTGGTGAGGAGTGGTTACAAGACAGAGGTCAGAGGATTGGACGCCGGCAACTGTGCGAGCTGCGGCGAAGGTGTGAACATGAGGGTCTGATTTGAGCATCAGGGACATCCACAGGCTGTTGGCTGAGAATTATGATGTTTACGGCTGGTGGCCCTACGCCGATGCCTGGGACGTCATGGTGGGAGCCATACTCACTCAGCAGACGTCATGGTCGAACGTGGTCAGGGTGATGGACGATATGCGACGCTGTGGGCTCGGATCCATCGAACAAGTGGCGGAGGCCGACCCTCAGGACCTCAGGGACGTGGTCAGGCCTTGCGGGTTCTTCCGTCAGAAGGCGGAGAGGTTGCGATCGCTCGCTATCCATTTCATCGAATGCTACGACGGTGACCCCATGCAGCTCCTCGGAAGGGACGATGCACGCCGACTGCTCTTGCGACGTCAAGGCATCGGACCGGAGACCGCGGACTCGATACTGCTTTTCGCCGCCGGACGTCCGTACTTCGTCGCCGCCGCCTACTGCGGGAGGGTCTTGGTGCGCACCGGTGTGCTTGAGGACACGGACTATCATGTCGTCCAAGAGGAGGTGCACGGAACGCTAGGGCGGGACCCCGAGGTCCTGGCGGAATTCTACGCACTACTGGTGGAGCATGCCAAACGCCATTGCCGCTCCCGTCCTCTCTGCGGAGGATGTCCTCTGGAAGCCGGATGTCGATTCACAACAGGATGAACAGTGGGTTGCCTAGTACGATGAGTATCAGTAACGCCGCGGTCATCGGTATGAGCAATGGTATCTTCGGTGTGACCCAAACCATCTCCGCCCCCGCTTGGCGGAGGGCCTCGAAGCCCTCCCCCTGGGGCGACGACCTTATCTCCACGCCACCGTCCTCCCTGACCCTCTCCATCGGCCAGTAGTGGCCCTTCTCAGCATTGTCCATCGGGATCCTCGTGCCGAGCAGGGACTGCGGGAAGCGTATGTCGCCACGGACTATGTTCCGGACCAGGAAATAGGGCAGGATGGCGATGGAGAGGACCGAGGCCAGGAACAGCACCATCAACGGGAATGGCAACAGGAGTTGCGCCAACTCGACGGGGAGGCCGAGCAGGGGTAGGGCCCATAATCCCGGGTAGAGGGGGAACAACAAGGCCAACGCGATAAGGCATTTGGCATCCGCCCCTCCCTTTATGATATCGAACATGTACAAGAGCACGAATATCCAATAAAGGATGAATGGACTCAGGAGCTCGTACCTCATCCCGTCCAGGCCTATGACCCCGATCGCCGCCCCCAGGAGTATGAGGGCGAAGGCATAGGGTGACATCGTCAGCGCCCTGCCCATCCCATCGTTGTCCCAGAATATGTCCAGGAACAGGACCGCGGTGGCGATTATTATGAGATAGTACTCCCAGCGCAGACCCTCCATGGCAACGTGCAGGGCCATGAAGGCCAACCCCGTCAAGCCCATCACCGCCCAGTGGATGTCATCGGCCATACGCTCCCGCCAATCCTGACGGCTGGCTATGAGCATGACCGTGATCGCCAACAGAACCTTGACAAGGTCCACCCATTCCTGCATGCTGTGGTATAATGTGAGGTCGATATTAACAATATCGCCAACGCTTAATTTATTACAATGGAACGCCTTCACTTATTCTGATGAGGAGAACAGCCGTCGCCATCGTCTTACTTCTGTTGTTCGTATCGGTGATATCCGTTCCCTTCGCTGGCGACGCGTCCTTGATCGAGAAGGATACCAGTTCCATGGACCAGACGGTGGTCGGCGGTAACTCCGCCACCTACACCTGGTTCGTATACAACAAATACAACGAATCGGTGTTCATCTCTGCCTCGGTTGTTTTCGACGATCCCTCCAATTCAGTGGAGGACTACACCTTGATGATCACCGCCCACCCAAACCCACCGGACTCCAGTGTGGTGTTGGATTCGAACAAAAGCGCCACCATTGAGCTGGTGGTGAACATCAAACATATGGCCTCCAAGTCCACGGTGGGCATAGACCTCCGATTGCAGACCGATGTCGGCGTGGATAATCAGAACGAGACTGATAGTGAGCTAGTAGCGAAGTTGAATGTGACTCCGGTCTATCATCTTTCGGACAATTACAACAGCATCATGGGCGTATATCCTAACATCCTCCCCGAGCCCGCAGACGGCCCGCTGGGTGCCTTCCTGGTCTCGATGGCCATCTGGATCCTGACCGCCATAGCCTTCATGTGGGTCATCATGCCTTGGATCACCCGATCCATCATCAAACACAAACGCGCCTTCTGCCCACAGATCAAGAACCTGCTGAACAAACCATTCTTCTATCTGGTGGTGAGCTACGGTTTCTTCAGCAGCGTGTTCATACTCGGCCCTGACTACCAGGCCGCCGTTTACATCGACTCTTTGAGCAGGATAATCTACATATCCTTGTTCACATGGATAATATGGGAACTCTACAAGCTCCTGGTGCATCGGTTGATGTGGAGATTCAAGGACGACCAGGGGTTGATCGACGAATCACTGGTGCCGCTGTTCATATGGCTGGGGAAGATCGTCCTCGGCGTCTCCTACTTCGGAGCCATCCTCGATGTGTTCGGTTTCGATCTGATGGTGTTCCTGGCCGGTGCGGGCATAATCGGCATAGCTTTGGCGATAGGGGCGCAGGACACGATGTCCAACTTCTTCGCCGGGTTCTTCCTGCTACTGGAGAGGCCTTTCAAAGTCGGTGACCTCATAATGATGGACGACGGTGTGATCTGCGAGGTCACTCGTGTGGGCTTGCGCAGCACCACCCTCTACAACACCTGGAGCCCGCAATACTTCATCATGCCCAACCGCCACATAGCCGACAGCAAGATCACCAACGTCCTCCGGCCCGACCCCAAGTATTGGGTGAAGATCGATGTCGGAGTGGCCTACGGTTCCGATGTCGGACTGGTCAAGAAGATACTGATGGATGTGGTCATGACCCATCCAGAGACGATGAAGGACGAGGACCACCTACCCTGGTCACGGTTCATGGCCTTCGGGGACTCCTCACTGGATTTCCGTGTCACCGCCTGGGTTGAAGATTTCAACATAAACTACCGTGTGGCCTCAGAACTGAGGGAGGCCATTGACAAGGAGTTCCGCAAGCATGGTATCCAGATACCTTTCCCGCAACGGGACCTATGGTTCCGGAACAGCCCCAGCTGATCCGCCCCCGGACATCAGGTCCCTGCTCTGGGACATGCTTAGGCAGATACCGCGGGGCAGTGTCACCACCTACGGCGCCCTGGCTGAATCCCTTGGCGACCGTGCGGCGGCCAGAGCGGTCGGTTCCCTGTTGTCTGAGAACCCTACGCCGCCCGACCCTCCCTGCCACCGCGTGGTCTACGCCGACGGCAGGACGGGATGGTACAAGGGCAAGGGCAAAGGCGCGGAGGAGAAGATATCATTGCTCCGGGACGAGGGCGTGGACGTCATAGATGGCCGTGTCGATCTGAAGGATCACATCTTCAGGGACTTCGACACCGTTCCCGTTCTACAGAGCTTGATGGCGGAACAGGTCACATTGTCCGAAAATATCGTTTACGACGGCGGACCTCTGCCGGACACCCTCTCTGCGATCGATGTCTCGTACCGAGGGGACACGGCTTACGCTGCGCGCGTGGACTTCTCTTTTCAGGACGGCTCCGAACTCGGACAGGGGCGCGCCAGGACGACGGTGGCGTTCCCATACATCCCCGGTTACCTCTCCTTCCGTGAGGCTGAGGCCATGGAGCCCCTGCTCGTGGATGACGGCCGTCTCCATGTGATAGACGGCAACGGCATCCTCCATCCCCGCGGGGCGGGGATCGCCTGCCATCTCGGCCGCGGGGGGCATCGGACGATGGGTGCCGCCAAATCCCTTCTGACCGGCGAGTTGTCCGGATCTTCCATAATCCTCGACGGTGAGGAGAGGGGCAGGAAGGTGGGCAAGTACTTCGTCTCCGTAGGAAACCTTGTCGACCTTTCCCAGGCGGAGGAGGCCCTCTCGCGGATGCTGGAAATGGGGGTCGATCCCTGTCGTCGGGCCCACTCCGAGGCCACCCGCTTCAAGAAGAGCGTTTGATCCCGGGAACGTAACGTTTGAGGAGGAGGGCGTTGCCGACCACCGACACGTTGCTCAATGCCATGGCAGCGGCGGCGGCCATAGGAGGCAACAGTATTCCCGTCGAAGGGTACAGTATCCCCGCTGCCAAGGGGATGCAGGTCACGTTGTACACGAATGCGAAGAAGAGGTTCTGATGTATCTTCGTCAATGTGCGGCGGGACATCTGCATGGCGGCGGCGACATCCCGGACGTCATCGCGTATCAGCACTATGTCCGCAGTCTCGATGGCCACATCCGTGCCGCTCCCCATGGCTATGCCCACATCGGCCATCACCAGGGCGGGGGCGTCGTTTATCCCGTCCCCGACCATGGCCACCACGCCTTCCGCCGCCAGACCCTTGACGGCGTCGGCCTTGTCGCCGGGCAGCACCTCCGCCAGCACGCGGGTGATACCCAGCTCCGCAGCTATGGCCTCGGCGGCCTCGCGGCGGTCGCCGGTGATCATGACGGCCTCCACGCCCATCCTCCTCAATTCGTTCAATGCCTCCACCGCACCATCCTTGATGGGGTCTGCCACGGCTATGATCCCCAGTACGGAGTCGTCATCCGCCAGCGCTATAGGCGTACGTCCTGAGGAGGCCAGTCTCCTCATGTCTACCGAAGCCCTGTCAGCACCTGGTATCCCCTCCATCATCCGCATCGAACCGAGTGCATAGTTTCTTCCTTTCAGTGTGAAGTTCAGTCCTTTGCCGGGATCGGCAAGGAAGGATTCTGGTTGGGAGGGTTCCGTTCCGAACTCCTCCTGGTGACGTTGCAGTACAGCGGTGGCTATAGGGTGCTCCGACCTGCTCTCACCCGCGGCGGCGATGGAGAGGACGTCAGCGTCCCCATAGGTGATGATGTCCGTCACCACGGGCCTGCCGCTGGTTAGCGTGCCGGTCTTATCGAAGGCGATTATGTCCACCTTGCCCGCCCTCTCCAGCGAACTTCCGTTCCTGATGAGTATACCATACTCCGCCCCCTTGCCGGTGCCCACCATTATCGCCGTGGGCGTGGCCAGGCCCAGTGCGCAAGGGCAGGATATGACCAGGACGGTGATGAACACCGTCAGGGCCAGAGGGAACCTCCCCATGTCCGAACCGTAGGCATCGAAACCGACGAGGTACCAGAATGCGAACGATGTGAGGGCCAACACGATGACGATGGGGACGAAGTACGCGGACACGGTATCGGCTATCCTCTGGATGGGAGCCTTCGAGGACTGGGCGTCCTCCACCATTCTCACTATCTGGGACAGGACCGTATCCTTACCCAGACGTGTCACTGTCATGTTGACGGTGCCGTTCTGATTGATGGTGCCGCCGATCATCTCGTCACCAGCCGACTTCGGGACGGGGATGCTCTCCCCGGTGACCATCGACTCATCGACCGAGGATGAACCTTCGGCCACCTTACCGTCCGCCGGCACCTGTCCGCCGGGGCGGACGAGGACCAGGTCACCCACCTCGAGCTCATCCACGGAGACAAGGGACTCCTTCCCATCCCTGAGGACCGTCGCCGTCCGCGGCTGCAGGTCCATCAACCTCCTCAATGCTTCAGAGGTACCATGCCGTGCGAACATCTCCAGGTACTTGCCCACCAGGATCAGCAGGATTATCATCGCCGAGGATTCGAAGTACACGTGGGAATGCACGAATAAACCGGGCAGGAAAGTGACGGCGGTGCTGTAAGCGTAGGCAGCTGTCGTTCCCATAGCGATCAGGGTGTCCATGTTCGCCCTGCGGGCGCGGATTGCGGCCAGGGTGCCGGAGTAGAACTGTCTGCCGCAGTACAATTGGACCGGCGTGGTGAGTATGAAAAGCAGAAGGTTCTGCATCCACGTCTCAAGGCCCAGGGTCACGGAGGTCATACCGAACAGCATGCTGAGTATGAACACCGGCATCCCCAGGGCGGCGGCGATGAGGATCAGTCTCTTCTGACCCTCCATCTCCTTGGCGTGAACATCCTCCATCTCAGCCGATGCGACCTTGAAGCCCGCCTTCTCGACCATGCTGACTATGCGTCCTTCGTCCAGCAGACCCTCGTCATACTCCACCGTCAGGTTGGATGTCGCCAGGTTGGCGGTGGCCGACCTGACCCCCTCCCGGGCCAAGAGGCTCTTCTCCAGACCGTTGACGCAGGCGGCGCACTCCATGCCCTCCACGGTGAACCGCAGTTTCGTCCATGCGGGCTGGAAGCCCAGGTCCTTTATGATCGATTCCATGGACTCCAGGTCCACCGCATCAGGGTCGAATCTCACCGTGACGGTGTCGTTACCGAGGTTGACCGACGCATCCTCCACCCCCTCGGTTCCACCGAGGGCCTCCTCCACAGCATTCGAACAGACGACGCATTTCATGCCGCCGACCGGGATCCTCACCGTTCTTATCATACCACCTCTACCGTATACCTTGAATCTACGAAGGGACATTATAATATACTACGGTATGATGACTTTGCTCAAGGGCTTCCCTGGACTTTTACGATAATATTCTTGCTGATTTCGTTGCAAATGTTTATGAAATGGGCAATTATTATATACACTTCTACTGTTCTCAACAGAAATAATACGAAATCTGACAGTATAGAGGGTGTGATTTCTAGTGATGGACCATTTGGATGCCAAGATGATTGAGATCTTGAAAAAGGACTCTAGAAGGCCTTTCGTAGAGATAGCCCAGATACTGAAGGTTTCAGAGGGCACTGTGCGCAGCCGTGTCCGCAAGATGGTCGATGATGGCGTGATAAAGGGTTTCACGATTAAGACCAGCAGCAAGAACGTCAAGGCCATCCTCGAGGTGCGCATCGATGTCAACACCGATTGCGACAGGATTGCCGAGGACCTTGCCAACTACGAGGGCGTCACCGAGGTCTTCGAGGTCACTGGCGACCAGGACATAGTAGCAATCCTGGATGTCGAGTCGTCACCGCAACTCAATGAGATAATCGAGAAGGTTAGACATTATGACAGCGTGCTGAGCACACGCACCAAACTGATACTGAAGGAACATTTTGGAGATGAATGAGATGTTCAAGGGAACCGCGACAGCATTGATAACCCCCTTCCGCAAGGACGGGAAGATAGATGAGCAGGGCCTCAGGGACCTCGTGGACTTCCAGGAGTCCATGGGCATAGATGCCATTGTGCCATGCGGATCGACAGGAGAATCGGCGACCCTGGACCATGCAGAGCATGTTAGGGCCATAGAGGTCGTCATAGACCAGGCCAAGAAGGCCAAGATAATCGCCGGAGCAGGGAGCAACTCCACCCATGAGGCCGTAGACCTCAGCGTCAAGGCCGCTGACATGGGCGCGGACTACATACTCTCCATATCCCCCTATTACAACAAGCCCTCGCAAGAAGGCATATACCAGCATTTCAAGCAGGTTACCGATGCCTGCGACCTTCCTATCATCGTGTACAACGTGCCGGGGAGGACGGGTAGCAACATGGAGGCTCAGACGACACTGAGACTCGCGGAACTGCCAGGCATCGGCGGCATCAAGGAGGCCAGCGGGGATATGTCACAAGTCATGAGGATCATGGCCGATAGACCGAAGGACTTCGCTATGATATCGGGCGACGACGCCCTCACATTCCCTTTGATGGCATTGGGCGGTGAGGGAGTGATATCCGTGACCTCCAACTGCGCACCGAAGCAGATGATGGAGATGGTCAACAGCGCCCTGTCGGGAGACTTCGTCAAGGCCAGGGAGATACACTTCAAGATGATGCCCCTGTTCAACGCTCTGTTCCTGGAACCCAATCCCATACCGATCAAGGCCGCCATGGACATAATGGGCAAGCCGTCCGGTGAGCTCCGCATGCCCTTGATGGACATGACCGCGGGCAACCGCAAGCTGCTTGAGGACACCATGAAGCAGCTCGGCATAATCTGAGTGTGATCCAATGACCAGAGTGGTGGTTGGAGGGGCCACCGGGAAGCTGGGACGGCTGGTGTGTGAGCAGGTGCTCGCAGACCCCGATCTGGAGCTTTCCGGCGCCATGGTCTCGTCATCCGGCGGGAACGCGGGCAAGGAACTGTATCCGGGCGTGGTAGCTTTCACCCCCGAAGAGCTGGAGGAGCGTCTTGCAGACGCTGATGTGTATGTCGACCTCACATCCCCCACGGCGGCCGCTGAGAACGTTCTGCGGGTGCCTGCCACCGGGACGGCGATGGTCATAGGCACCACTGCCATACCGGAGGATGTCCTGCGACGTCTGGGAGAGGAATGTGCCGCCCACGGCACATCGGCGCTCCTGTCGGCGAACTTCGCATTGGGCGTCAATGTATTCTGGAAGGCCTGTGAGAGTCTGGCAGCGGCACTGCCCGATTATGACTTCGAGATAATCGAGATGCATCACAATCAGAAGAAGGACGCCCCCTCGGGGACTGCGGTGAAGGCCATCGAGGCCGTGGAGAGGGCCACGGGACTGAGCGACCTCAAGCACGGACGCGAAGGCGTCAGCGGCGCCCGCGGGAAGGAGATCGGCGTACACGCCATCAGGGCCGGCGACATCGTCGGGGAGCATACATTGATAATCGCAGGGAACATGGAACGTTTGGAGATAACCCACCGTGCCATCTCCCGCGAGGCGTTCGCACGCGGCTGTCTGGCATCCATCAAGTGGATGGTAGGGCGCAAGGAAGGCCGCCTACACGAGATGAGTGAGGTTCTGGGCATATGATAACAGTCAAGAAGTTCGGAGGCACAAGCGTCGGCTCAGCCGAGGCTTTCCGCCGCTCGGCGGACATAATCCGTTCCGGCGAGGGTAACACTGTGGTGGTCGTCTCGGCCATGTCGGGGGTCACCAACTATCTTATCAGCTTCCTTGAGAGCGGCGAGAGCAGTGCCGCCGAGGTGATAGACACGATGAGGGTCAAACACAAGGAGGCCGCCGAGGAGGTCATGTCCCCGGGCCTGCTCAAGGAGTACCTCGAGGTCCTGGACCTCAGGCTGTTGAGTCTGAAGGAATTGCTTGAGGACCCCGACGTGCGTAAAGACCCCTATTTCAACGACAACATATCATCACAGGGCGAGAGGCTATCCGCCGTGACCATGGCGTTCGTGCTACGGGAGGCGGGTTTGGACTCCGTGCCCCTGTGCTCCGAAGAGGCCGGCATCCATGCCGTGGGTTGCCCCGGGGCGGGATTCGCCGACCTGGACCTCACCAGTCGTGACCTGTCGTACACCTTGAGACCTTTGCTTGATAACGGCAAGGTCCCAGTGATAACCGGTTTCTACGGACGTAACGGTGAGGGCAAGCCGATGACCTTCGGACGCGGAGGTTCCGACTATTCGGCCGCGGTTATAGCCCACGCCATCGACGCCGACTTCCTGGAGATCTGGACGGACGTGGACGGTTTCATGACCGCCGACCCCCGTATCGTGGACAACGCCAAGACCATCGAGGAGATGAACTTCAGCGAGGCCGCGGAGTTGGCCTATTTCGGTGCCAAGGTGCTACACCCCCGGACGATCGAACCGGCGAGGAGGAAGCACATACCGGTCAGGGTGAAGAACTCCTTCAACCCTCAGGGGAAGGGTACTATCATACACCACCTTCGCGCCCCCCAGGATGAATTGTTGCGCAGTGTGGCCCTGAAGACCGACCTTTCCATAATCACCGTCAATTCATCGGAGATCGCCTACCGCCCCAAGATGGTGGGGCGCATCATAGACCGCATAGGCGACGCCAATGTCATCGTCTATGCGATATCCACATCACTGTCGACCGTGGCCTTCCTGATACACAACAACGATGTGAAGGAGGTTCTGCGCAACCTCAACACTTTGGAGGGTGACGACATCGAGAGGATAGATGTCAAGAGCAACATGTGCCTGATCTGTGCGGTCGGGGACAACCTACTAGACCGCTGCGGCGCGTCGGCGGAGATATTCGGCAAGGTACGTGAGGCCAATGCCAATGTCGAGCTCATATCGGAGGGGGCGTCCACGGTCTCACTGAACTTCGTGGTTTCGATGGACAAGGCGACCCCGGTCGTCAGGGCCTTACATGAAGGTTTCATAGGGTGAATAAAATGAGAGATTTCAATTACGAGGACGGGCAGATGATCATCGGCGGGATGACCGCCAGCGAGATAGCGGACAAGTTCGGTACCCCTGTTTACGTCACTGACGAGCAGGCCCTGCGCGAGAATTTCCGACGTATCCATCAGGCGTTCAACCGCCATATGGAGACCCGTATACACTACGCCTGCAAGGCGAACAGCAACATGGCGATACTGAAGATCCTGGAACAGGAGGGTGCCTGCATAGACGCCGTATCCTTGGGCGAGGTTCTCACCTGTCTCAAGGTGGGCTATTCGCCGGACCGCATCCTCTACACCGGAGTCAACGTCAGCAACGAGGAGTTCGAAGGACTGGTGGACGCCAAGGTACCGATAAACATCGACTCCTTCTCCGGCCTAAGACGTCTGGCGGCCATCTCCACTGACGTACCGATATCGTTCCGTGTCACCCCGGGCGTGGGATCCGGACATCACCAGAAGGTTATCACGGGAGCGAAGGGCTCCAAGTTCGGCATACCCATCGAGGAGATCGTGGATGCGTTCCGTGAGGCGGTCGACCTCGGTTTCAAGCCGAGGGGACTTCACGCACACATCGGATCGGGAGGTCAGTCGGTGGAGCCGTTCACGGACCTCGTCGGCATACTCCTCGGAGTGGTCGATGAGCTCAAGGAAAAACTCGACCTGGATCTTGAATTCCTGGACATGGGCGGCGGTATCGGCGTACCCTACCGTCCTAACGAAGCGGTGATGGACGTCGACGAGTTGGCGGCCGACCTCACCGAGATGATAATGGAGGAGAGCGGGATCAAGACCCTGGCGGTGGAGCCGGGTCGCTATGTGGTGTGTGACACCACCGTGCTCCTGACCCGTTGCGTGGACATCAAGAGGACGGAGGAGAAGAACTTCATCGGCGTCGATGCCGGCTTCAACACCCTCCTGCGCCCATCGTTCTACGACTCCTACCATCACGTGGCCATCGCCAACAAGTTCAACAAGGCCTGCGAGTCGCGCTTCGATGTGGTCGGCCCCATCTGTGAATCGGGCGACTATCTTGCCCGCGACCGTGTCCTCCCCGAACCGGAGGAGGGGGACCTCGTCGCCGTCTATGACACCGGAGCCTATGGTTTCGTCATGAGCAGTCAATACAACAGCCGTCCCCGCTGCCGTGAGGTGCTGGTGAACGACGGTGAGGCCGACCTTATACGTGAGGCCGAGGACCTAGAGGACATCTGGCGCCATCAGGTAATGCCCCCGAGGATGATGTGATGAGGTTCTGGAAGTACCAAGGGATCGGCAACGACTTCATCGTGGTCGAGGACCGCGACGACTCGATGACCAAGGACCCGGACTTCGTGCGGCTGGCCTGCGATCGTTCCTTCGGGATCGGTGCCGACGGTATACTGTACATATCGGATTCGCCCCGTGCCGACGCCCGTATGAGGGTGCTCAACGCCGACGGTAGCGAGGCCGAGATGTGCGGTAACGGCATCCGCTGCGTGGCCAAGCACCTCTATGATAGTGGATGGGTCCCTAAGGAGAGCATGAGCGTAGACACCTTGGCAGGCGTCTTGGTGATCGGCGTCAGTGTCGTGGACGGAAAGGCGGAGATGCTGGACGTCAACATGGGGGCGCCGATACTGGATGGCAGGAAGGTACCGGTCGACCACGACGGCGAGTTCGTCAACGGTTTGATCGAAGTAAACGGCCGGGAGATCGTCGCCACCGCCGTGTCCATGGGTAACCCCCATCTGGTCACTTTTGAAGAATTCAGCGACGAGGAGATGGAGGAACTTGGGCCCGAATTGGAGTCCCATCCCTTCTACCCCCGTCGCACCAACGTCGAGTTCGTGACCGTCAAGGACGGCGGACTGGATGTCAAGGTTTACGAACGCGGTGCCGCATGGACTTTGGCCTGCGGCACGGGAGCGTGCGCCGCCACAGTGGCGGCGGCGTTGAACGGAACGGTCCCCTACGACAGGCCCATCAAGGTGAGCCTGCCCGGAGGGGACTTGGAGATTACAGTGGCCGCCGACCTGGGACACGTGATGATGTCCGGGCCGGCGAGACTGGTATTCACAGGAGAATATCTGGAGGAATGAAAATATGGAAATCGTTTTCGCAGACAGACTACAGAAGCTACCGCCCTACCTCTTCGCTAAGTTAGAGGAACTGACCGCCAATAAACGCGCGGAGGGCGTGGATATAATCGACTTCGGCATCGGGGATCCGGACCTTCCGACCCCCCGGACCATAATCGAATCGATGCAGGAGGCAGCGGTCCATCAGGAGAACCACACCTACTCGTCGAGTGCCGGAGAGGGATACATGAGGGAGGCGGTCGCCGACTTCTACAAGAAAAGGTTCGGTGTCGATGTCGACCCCGCCAAGGAGGTCTGTGTCACCATCGGATCGAAGGAGGCCATAGCCAACATATGCAAGGCCTTCGTCAACCCCGGTGAGAAGGTGATATCACCCGACCCCGCCTACCCAGTGTACGCCAACGGTGCTGCGCTCCTTTCCGATGCCGTACCGGTGAATGTGCCGCTACGGGCCGATGAGGGTTTCCTGCTCAACGTCGACAGGTGCCCCACGGACGCCAAGATGCTGTACGCCAACTACCCCAACAACCCCACCGGTGCCACCTGTGACGTAAGTTACATCAAGGGCCTGATGGAGTGGTGCAAGGACAACGACACCATCTTCTGCTACGACAACGCCTACTCGGAGATGTGCTTCGACGACTACATGGCGCCATCGGCGCTGGAGGCCGGTAGGGACGTCATCGAGTTCGGTTCGCTGTCCAAGACATTCAACATGACCGGTTACCGCGTCGGATACGCGGTGGGCGACGAGCGTCTCATCGCCGGGCTCAAGAAGGTCAAGTCGCAGATCGACTCCGGTGCGCCCAAGTTCATACAGAAGGCCGCCACCCATGCCCTGGAACTGTATGACGGCCGCCGTCTGCCCCAGGTTCTGAAGGACAACAACGCCGTGTACGGCGAGAGGCGCAAGGTCATGGTAGAAGGCCTCCGCGACCTGGGCTTCGACGTGCCCATGCCCAAGGCCACCTTCTACGTGTGGTTCGACTGCGGCATGGACTCCATGAAGTTCACCGAGAAGATGCTGCAGCACGGCATCGTCGTCACCCCCGGCGTG
>SL_3KL_010_SEDDRAFT_10003656_pt1 | contig 13971 bp, 11 predicted proteins | sample SodLakKL_010_SED_2_FD_10381 | JGI IMG/M metagenome (IMG submission 10381)
ACAAGCCATAACATGATACCTATTCCAATGATAACGTGAATACCGTGCAGGCCTGTCATCACATAGTAGATACTGAAGAAGATATTAGCTTTTTCGTGAGCAATACCGTCATAGGTGTAATACTCACCCGGTAGAATTCCTTTGCCGAACTTCTCAACATACTCGAAGTACTTAATCACCATAAATACACAGGCGAGCCCGATGGTAATCCACAGGTTAATGATTAGCCCTTTTATTTGATTCAGCTGAGCCGATCGGATAGCCATGGCTACGGTTAAAGAGCTGCTAATCAGTACTGCGGTGTTCACGGTGCCCCAGAATGCATCCAGTTCAACGGATGCCATAAAAAAGAGCTCCGGGTACCATGCGCGGTAAACGATGTATGCGGCAAATAGCCCACCAAAAAAGAGTATTTCAGTAACCAAAAACACCCACATTCCCATCTTGGATGCATCCATCTGCTGATCGGAATCAACAAAGTAGTGTTTAAGGTGTTTCGGTTTATCTTTTACAGAAGAAGATTGAGACATTTGTTAATTGAGGTTTTATGCTTTCCCTGTAGCTGTTCCTGTTTCTACGTCCACCTTTTCACCTTCGTGGTGTTCGTCGTGTTCGTGTGCAATTCCCAATTGGAACTCCGACATCGGTTTGTGATAGTCGTAAGGTCCGTTGATGATCACCGGTGTGTGCTCAAAATTATGGTGTGGTGCCGGTGATGATGTTTGCCATTCGAGCGCACGACTTCCCCATGGGTTTGCTGCGGCTCGTTTCCCTTTAAAGATGGAGTGGCCGAGATAAGCTGCCATAATGAAAAAGCCGACAGCCATGGTAAATGCACCTACTGTTGAAAGCTGGTGGAATGGTTGAAATTGTTCGATGTAGTTGAAGTAACGTCGGGGCATTCCCTGCGATCCCATTACAAACTGTGGGAGGAAGGTCATGTTGAAGCCTATGAAAACAATGATGGCTGAAATGCGGGCCCATAGTTCGCTGTACATGCGTCCAAACATTTTTGGCCACCAGTAGTGGAGTCCCGCAAGAAACGCCATTACCATACCGCCCATCATAACATAGTGGAAGTGGGCAACAACGTAGTACGTATCGTGCAGGTGAATATCAACGGCCAGCGCTCCAAGCATGATTCCCGTAAATCCTCCAATTGTAAAGAGGAATAGGAAAATCATGGCATAAAGCATGGGGGCTTTCATATCAATTGAGCCCTTGTACATTGTGGCAACCCAGTTAAAGATTTTAATACCGGTGGGTATACCAACCAGGAATGTCAGGAATGAGAATACCATGCTTGCCAGTGATGATTGTCCAGCGGTAAACATGTGGTGTCCCCAAACCAGGAAGCCGATAAAGGCAATAGCCAGTGAGGATATTGCAATGGCCCAATAGCCAAAGATCGTTTTTCTTGAAAATGTTGACATAACTTCACTGATGATTCCGAAGCCGGGAACAATCATAATATATACGGCAGGGTGGGAGTAGAACCAGAAGAAGTGCTGGTATAAAACCGGGTCACCTCCAAGGTTGGGGTCAAATATCCCGATTCCGAGTGCACGTTCCAGAGTAAGCAGCAGTAACGTTATAGCGAGTACGGGAGTAGCAAGCACCTGGATAATACTGGTAGCGTAAAGTGCCCAAAGATTCAGTGGAAGTTTATCCCATGTAAGTCCGGGAGACCGCATTTTGTGGATGGTAACAATAAAGTTAACCCCCGTTAAAATAGATGAAAACCCTAGAATAAATATTCCAAGCGTCATCATTAAAACATTACCGCCGGTTTCGGCACTGTAGGGAGTGTAGAATGTCCATCCAGTATCAACACCGCCGGTAAAGATGGCAATGAGTGTAAAAACGGAACCAATTGTGTAGATATAAAAACTGGCGAGGTTTAACCTCGGGAAGGCTACATCTTTAGCCCCCAGCTGCAGTGGTAATACAAAGTTTCCGAGTGCCGCAGGTACGGAGGGCACAAGGAAAAAGAATATCATTATGGCACCGTGCAGCGTAAATACCTGGTTATAGACATCTGCATCAATGAATGATCGAGCCGGTGTTAAAAGTTCTGCACGAATAACCAGTGCAAGAATTCCACCAACTAGGAAAAAGAGGGCGATAGATGCTAGATACAACAAGCCGATCTTTTTATGGTCTACGGTGGTTAACCAAGCCCATAACCCTTTTTCGGCATTTAGATAGTGATGTTTCGGATTTTCTTCGGGTTTAAAACGCTTAACCCGAAGTTTTGTACTTTTCTTTGAGTCTTGAGATGTAGACATATCCTTATTCTAATGTTTTTATATACTCAATAATATCGTCGATACCACGGTCGCTGATAACACCTTGGTAAGAGGGCATTACGGCATCATATCCTTCAGTGATTTTAGCATTTGGATCGATAATGCTTTCACGGATATAATTTTCGTCGGCAGTTACAACTTCTCCATCCTCCAAAGTTACATCACTCATCCAGAGTCCCTGGAAAGAGGGGCCAACAAGACGAGAACCGTCATCGGAATGGCAAGCGTTACATCCGTTTCTTACAACAAGTGCTTCGCCCCGTTCGGCGGGTGGCATATCTTCGTCAATTTCATCACCCGATTCGAGCCATTCATCAAACTCATCTTGTGAGTGGACAATTACTTTAGCATCCATATTGGAATGTTGTGTACCGCAATATTCGGAACAGAAAATGATCGACTCACTGGTTTCAGTAGCTTCAAACCAAAGAGACGTATATCGATTAGGTAAAACATCCATTTTTACTCGGTAATCCGGGATGTAAAGGGAGTGGAGGACATCATCTGATGTCATTACCAATTTAACCGGCCGATCTACCGGAACGTGAAGCTCGTTAACACTTACGGCTCCTGTTTCGTAATGAAACTCCCAAAGCCAGCTCTTTCCAACAACGCGTATTTCATAAGCATCATCAGGTGCTGTGGTTAAATTCATGTAGCCTGAAAACCCCCATCCAAACACAATCATCACAAGAATCAGCGGAATAACTGACCAAGTAATTTCGAGGGTGCTGTTATGGGTTATAACAGGTGTTACGTCATCTTCAGATCTTCTCCTGTATTTCCAGGCAAAAACGATGATGGCGATGGTTATACCGGTAAGTATGATGAGACTTGTTACATTAATGAAATGAAACAATGCGTCTGTCTCGCCCGCAAGCGTACTTTTTGCGGGTGGAAGCATAAATTCACTAAGTCTGTTCATTTCTCAATTTCTATTTTTTGTGGTGATGAAGAAGATCCGCTGTCGCGCCTCCATAAAATCGTGAGAAATATACCCAGAATAAGCATGGTAGCCAAGCCACCAAGTTTCATAATATTCATTGCTACAGGTACATAACTACCCGATGACGGATCGTATGTAAAACAGTATAATATGGCTCTGTCGATGGTTGAACCGATGCGGCCATCAGCGGCCTCGTACAGAGCGTTACGGAGATCGAACTCCGGAATGTTAATCCCGTACAGGTAACGGGTGATAACCCCATTGGGGCTGATCATCATGATGCTTGCCATGTGAATAAACTCACCGGTAGCTTCATCATACCTGTAGTTGAAACCTACAGCATTTGAAAGCTCGGTAATAGCTTCCTGGCTGCCGGTTAAAAAGTGCCAGCCATCTTCGGCTCCGGGACGATCAAGCTGTGCCATTACCTGGCGTTTCTCTTCTGCAGCCTGATCGGGAGTCTCTTCCGGATCAATACTGTAGGAGATAATTGTGTAATCATCACCGGGGTTCCAAGCCAGCTGGTTCACTACTTTAAAGACCGCTTCTATGACCAATCCACAAAGGGATGGGCATTCGTAGTAAAGAGGGTTTAGCAGAACAGGTTTCCCGTCTACCATCAACTCTTCTATAGTTACTGAATCCCCTTCGGAATTTGCAAATCGTAAATCCAGGGGGATGGTATCGCCAAGTTTCTCTTCAACTTCAGTACCTTCAACTTCATTAGGTAAACCCTGATTAAGCTGAGCATAAGAGTTGAGAGCGAACATTGACAACACTGAAAATGCTAAAACTATTTTCAGCGTAAATTTCATACTTCTTTAACCTCTATTCACTGTCTGTGGCCATCCGTGTGATGACGCTATCAATAGGTATTCGATAAACACCCTCTTCAAGATCAACGACCCCGAATGAGTTCAGTTTATTTTGATCGCGTTCCATAATTTGGCCGATTTGGTAATATTCGCTGGATTCTGAAGCAGCTTGTCCGGCACCATCGAATGTATAATCGTAGATATAAAAAATAGCTACAACTATTATTAACATTACACTGGTTCCGAAAATGGACCAAAATGTAAGTCTGGGATAGTTAAGCTTATCAGGAGTTGCGCCAAAATTGTAATCATTGGCTAACTCTTCCGTAACCTCCAGATCAACACTTTCTTCATCATCTGAAGCTTCAACGCTTCCAACACCGGTTTCGTTGATCCATTCTTCAATTTTTGAAACAGAGACGCCATATTTCTTGGCAACATCGGCAATGGATCCTTCTTCACCGGATGAGGCTTCGAGTGCAATCTTTGTCTTTTCCTCTAACGTATATTTTTTTGATTCTTCGCTCATATCAAATCTCAAAAATTATTGATGGTATTGCTTGGTCAACGAGTCAGCCAGTGTTGGGTGGCTCGTTGGTACAATGTTATTCTTTTTGAAAGTACTAAAGAATAGTCCCATAAAGATACCTCCAAGCCCTACAAGGGTAGTGATATCCAACCAGCTAAACGCAAAGTTTACATCGTGGAGAACCGGCATTACAATCCAGTGTATTTCTAGGAAGTGTAATACGATTATCAGTATGGATGTATATTTGAGTAGTGTTTTATTGTGTTTACGATCACGGCCCAATAATAGTACAAATGGGATGACAAATCGACCAATTAGCAGGGTGTAGGTAATGTACGCCCAGCTTCCTTCAAGCCTGAAGTAGAACCATAAGGTCTCTTCGGGGATGTTTGCATAGTACTGGAGTAAAAATTGACTAAATGCTATGTATGCATAAAATACGGTGAACCCGAAGAACCAGGCACCCATATCAAATATATGGGATTGTGTAATCGTGTTCTTTAACATTCCTTTATTGTGCAGCCAGAATGTTATCAAAATCATAATGGGGAAAATTGCCTGGAAGCTCATTGCAAACAGGTATACAGGAAACATGGTTGAGAACCAGTGCGCATCAAGAGACATCAACCAGTCAAAACTTGCAAAGGCAAGTGTTAAAGAGAAGAGGAGGATGCCGGGTGCACTTAGTTTTCTTAGCAGTACCACAAGTCCCCAGTCGTTGGTTTTATCCATTTCGACAGACACTTTATGTAGCTTATACCCCAAGTAACCCCAAATTCCAAAATAAATTAACTGCCGAATTATAAAGAACGGCTCGTTAAGATAGGGGACTTTACCCAGCATAATTGGGTCTTCTGCTACGTAAGCAGGATCTGTCCAGGTGTAAAGGGTGCTCATTCCCAGGATGATGGGAATAAAAAACAGAGCCCAGATCCAAAATTTGGATATGAAAGACTCGGGAATTCTTCTTAAAACAGTACCCCACGATGATTTCGTAATATGATGAACCATCAATAAGATCATCGAGGCCAGTGCAATACTTGTAAAAAACGTAAAGCTGGTCAGGTACGAGAAGAAAAATTGTTCGCTATTAAGAAAGAGTCCAACACCACTTGCAATTAATCCGGCTGCACCGATGCCATAGAAGGTTTTCGTTGCATCCAGGTTTGATGGAAGTTGAACAGAGTCGGTTAATTTGGGACTGTTTGAAGCCATTTATTGATTGTCTTTCGCTGCTCGTTAATTATCTGATTGTGCTTTGATAAATTCTATCAAAGATTGAATTTCATCCTCTGACAGGTAATCGTATGCTTGCATAACATTATCGTACCCTTCGGTTACACGTTCTCCGGGGGCTACAATAGATTCATATAGATACTCTTCATCTGCTTCTGCAGTTGAACCATCGGTAAAAGTTCTTTCACTTCCGTAGAGTCCTTCAAAAGTAGGGCCTACGAGCTGTGTTCCGTCAACTGAGTGGCACGTATTACATGCATATTGTGTGTAGAGTGCTTCTCCGCGATCTACCGAAATATCTTCAACATCCTCTTCTTCACCGGCTTCTTCGGCCAGTGCCTCTTGTCGGGCCTGTTCTGCTTCATATTCTGCTTGTAGATCAGCAAGGTCTACATCAAACCGGCCCATATCTTCTTCAGAAGCATTTTGGCTCTGCTGCAGGGCGCGGATGTAAGCGACTATGGCCCATCTGTCTTCAACAGGAATCTGTGAGCCGTATGAGGGCATACTTCGGATACCGTTTGCAATAGCGGAATAGAGCTCACCTTCGGGCATATCGTAGCTGGCACCGCGGTGGAACGTAGGGGCCGGCACGTAACCGTACTGACCTTCCATAATAATTCCCTGTCCATCACCGGTGCCGCCGTGGCAAGCCTGGCAAAAGATATCATACCGCTCTTTACCGCGGTAGAGGAATGATTTGGTTACTTCCATTGGAATTTCATCTACATATTCACCTTCATCATCTACTCCTTCGTATACCGTAGGATTATCACGCATATTACCACGCGAAATAGTTCCTTCAACCGGCATTCTCATGGAACGGTTGTCTTCGAAGAAAGGATTTTCCTGCTGTGCATTAAAGCGCTCCTGGAATGCCATATTTTGCTGCGGCATTACGGGTGGTTTTTCACTTTTTTGGCCACGGCAGCCCATCACGGTAGCCGCGATGAATAGAAGTACTGCGATGTGTGTAGTTGTCAATTTCATAGATAGCGATTACTTAATAAATGATTTGTTGACTCACGACTCATCGTGGATTGTTTCAATATTTTGAGCTCCGGCATCTTTCAGCAGTTTCTCTACTTTTTCAGCATCAAACTGTGGGTCTTCAGCTTCAATACAGATAAAGAATCCGTCGTCGGTTACTTTTTTAAACTGTTCAGAGTTAAAAAGCGGATGGTTGAATTTTGGAAGTCCATTTAAGAAAAACATTCCAAAAACGGCTCCAAAAGCTGATAGCAGAATCGTCAGCTCAAACATAACCGGTATCCACGCCGGGATATTCATTAATGTTTTACCACTAATATTCAGCGGGTAATCATAGACCATCATATAATAGATCATGGCAAATGCCCCGGTTAAACCTACTATACCGTGCCCGAGTACAATCCAGCCAAGTTTAGACTTGTTTAAATTCATCGCCTTGTCCATTCCGTGAACAGGGAAGGGGCTGAATGTATCGTAATTTTTATAGCCGCTTTTGTCTACCAATTTCGCTACATCAATCAGCTCCTTTGGATTTCTAACTTCGGCCAGTATACCGTAAAGGTTGTTTTTTGTAGTACTCATCACTAAGAATTCAATTTTTTAGGTTCAGGCACTTCTACTTTCGGCTCTACGTATTCTCCGTTCTCATCATAGTTGTGGGGATCAGCTTGCGGCATAACTCCTTTCAGTTCTGCTACTGCAATCATTGGCAGGAAGCGCAGGAACAAGAGGAAGAATGTGAAGAACAGGCCAAATGTACCTACATATGTAAGTACGTCCCAGATTGTAGGGGAGTAGTAACCCCATGATGATGGCAGGAAGTCTGTGGAGAGTGATGATACGGTAATCACAAATCGTTCAAACCACATACCGATATTTACCACAATTGAGACTATGAAGGTTAAAGTAACGTTTCTCCGAATTTTCTTTGACCAGAAAAGTTGAGGGGAAATAACGTTACAGGCAATCATAATCCAGTATGCCCATGCATAGGGGCCTGTTGCGCGAATTATAAAAATTGCTTTTTCGTATTCAACCTGTCCATACCAGGCGATGAAAAACTCCATCAGGTAGGCGAAACCTACCATACTCCCCGTTACCAGTATAATCAGGTTCATCTTCTCGATATGGTCTACGGTCATGATATCTTCGAGATTATAAATCTTACGACAGATAATCATCAGGGTAAGCACCATGGCAAATCCTGAGAAAACCGCTCCGGCAACGAAATAGGGAGGGAAAATTGTTGTGTGCCATCCCGGAATGAGGGATACGGCAAAGTCAAATGATACAATCGTATGTACCGAAAGTACCAGGGGGGTAGCCAATCCGGCCAGGATCATGTAAGATTTTTCGTAATTCCACCAGTGGCGGTTACTACCTCTCCATCCAAGAGCTCCAATACCGTACAGAACCTTACCAACTTTGCTTTTAATCCGGTCACGGACGGTTGCAAGATCGGGAACAAGGCCTACATACCAGAATAGGAATGATACGGTCATGTAAGTCGAAACGGCAAAAACATCCCATAACAGCGGACTGTTAAAGTTGGGCCACATTGCCATCTGGTTAGGGAGGGGGAACATCCAGTAAACAACCCAGATACGTCCCACGTGAATAGCCGGGAAAATACCCGCACACATCACGGCAAAAATGGTCATCGCCTCGGCAAAACGGTTAATAGCGGTACGCCAGCCCTGCCTGAATAGGAATAGAATAGCTGAGATAAGTGTACCGGCGTGGCCGATTCCAACCCACCATACAAAGTTAATAATAGCCCAGCCCCATCCTACCGGCTGATTTAATCCCCAAATACCGGTTCCTTCCCAAATCAGGTAGGCAATGGAAACTAAAAGCACTAAAAGCAGCATGTTTGAAATAGCAAACGCAATGTACCACCCTTTAGGAGTGGGGCGCATGTTAATATCAGTCACCAACGCGGTGATACTGCTAAAATCGTGATTCCCCTTCACCAACGCTGGCTCAGGAACGTATTCGTACGTTTTGCTCATGTTAAATCAGTTGCGATTATAAAATATCTTGGTTGAATTAAGTTAGCTCTGAGTTAGAATTACGCAGCTTTCCGAGGTATGATGTTCTCGGACGGACGTTCATCTCCTCCAGCATCACGTAATTTCGTTCATTTTCTTTGTCTTGTGATACTACACTCTCTTGGTCGGTTAAATCACCAAAGGAGATAGCATTTGCAGGGCAAGCCTGTTGACAAGCGGTTTGAACCGTTCCATCAGCCGGCTTTCGCGATCCGGTTTTAATTCTTGAATCGATCTTCGCTCGGCTAACACGCTGAACACAGTAACTGCACTTCTCCATTACTCCACGGAATCGTACGGTTACTTCCGGGTTCATCGCCATTTGAATAACTTCGGGATCGTCTCCGGTTGTTAAATATTCTTTTGTGTAGTTGAAGAAGTTGAAACGGCGAACCTTAAATGGACAGTTATTCGCGCAGTACCGGGTTCCGATACAGCGGTTATAGGTCATTTGGTTCATGCCGTCATCACTGTGCGTAGTTGCAGAAACCGGGCAAACCTGCTCGCAGGGTGCCAGTTCGCAGTGCATACACGGCACAGGCTGGTGGTATACTTTTGGATTGTCTTGGTCGCCTTCGTAATAGCGATCAGTACGGATCCAGTGCATCGCTCTGCGGCGTCCCACTTCGCGTTTACCAACTACCGGAATATTATTTTCTGCCTGACAGGCGATGGTACAAACCCCACAGCCGAAACAGGCGTTTAGGTCAATTGCCATTCCCCATTGTGGTTGGTGATCAGGGCCATACTGCTCATTAAAGAGCGAAACGGGCCCTCGGTCATCACCTTTAGCCAACGCTTGGCTCATTCCGGGAACTTCAAATCCTTTCGTACTCTCAAAAGAGGCAAATTCGGGATTGTCGCGATACTCGTCCATTGTAGCCGACCGAACCATATCTCGTCCTTCAAGATTGTGGTGGTCTTGAACACAGGCAACTTCATACATCTGGCCTGTCGGTTCTACATCGGCAGGTTGGTAGAACATATCGCTGCTGGTTCGCAGGGGATAGGTATCAACTCCAACGCCGTCAGCTACGCGACCAATATTTTCTCGTCCATACCCTGTATATAAGGTGATGGAATCATCTGCATGCCCGGGCTGAACCCAGGCTGCAATTTCAATAGTGGTTTCACCGGCGGAAATTCGCACAACCGGAACATCATTGCTGCTAAAGCTTCTTTCAGGGCTGATTCCGATAGCTGTTGCCGTTGCCGGACTCATAAGCGCTACGTTATCCCACGTAATTTTTGTCATGGGATCGGGCAGCTCCTGAAGCCAGCTGTTATTGGCAAACCGCCCATCAAATAAAGTGGGGTCCGGTTTGATGTTAATTTCAATTCCGCTGTTTGGCTCTGCGGAAACATAAGGTTCAATATCGTTTGCAAAGTTGTTCTGCAGAGAAACACTTTCTGCACTAAAACCAGTTTCAGGGTCAATGCCATCGTGCAGAATGGTATCCCAGCGTCGTGAAAAATTGTTGGGATAGTATTCTTGCCAGGTCTCTTGTACAACCTCGTAGCCCTTACCGGTTTCGCCGGTAAGCAGTGCGTTTAGAAATTCTACATCGCTAATTCCATCAAAGAGCGGCAAAATTTGTGGCTGAATAATTGAGCGTTGTCCCGTAAAGGAGAGCCCATCACCCCAGCTTTCTAAAAAGTGTGCTCTATTTACGTGAACATCACACAGTTTGGATGTCTCATCGTAATAATCGGCGAGATGAATTTTGNTATCTACATTCAGTAGTGCTTCTTCAATATCAAGATCGCCGGGGGCGGTGAATATTGGGTTCGTTCCAACAAATACTACGGAATCGTATCGTCCTGCCGTCATATCCGTTACCGCTTCGGCAAATGCTTCCTGCTCATTTTGCTCAGATCGGAATGGAAGCTGGTGATATGTTACAGTTTCACCGGCATTACCAAGCGCCTGATTAATAGCATGGACTGTAGCATGAAGGGCAGGGCTGTATTCGGCCCCAACGGTTACAATAGACTCACCCCGGTTATTCAACAGTTCGCCGGCAAGTGTATCTACCCAATCATGGTTGGAAAATTCGTTGTTTACGCCGCTGTATGCGTCTAAACCGTTCACGTCGTTAGACAGACGATTGGCGAGCGCATATATAAAGGTCTCAATTTCGGAAGATTTCAGCCGCAGTCGGTGATCGGCATACGATCCGGTAATTGTGAAAGAGTTCTCAACAGAGTAGAGGTGCGACATAGAGTCGTCGGTACTTCTAACTTTTCTCTGCTCCATCAGTTTTTGAGCATTCTCAACACTGTTTTTGTGGGCTGATGGCGTTAGGAAATCATCATCGAGAGAGACAACAACTTCTGCTCTGTCGAAATGATTTACCGTTCTAAGTCTTTGGCCAAATGCCAGGTTAGCTCCCTCAACGGAATTATCTTCCCCAAACGGCTCGTAAGTTACCCAGTTAGCAAATTGAAAATCTGCGAGGAGATCGTTTTTAAGACGATTGTACGTAGGGGAGGAGTTAGCTTCACCTATAAATAGAATATTTTGGTCGCGATCTTCAAGTCGATCGGCCAGGTAGGCTTCAACCTCAGAAATCGTTGCTTTCTCACCATCAATACGTGGGTGGCGGGATCTGTCGGGATCGTACATATTAAGTATCCCGGCCTGGTCATAAATACTTGTTTTTCCCCGGCTTGATGGGTGGTCTTCATTTCCTTCGAGCTTGGAAGGTCGTCCTTCGTTGTTTTCAACAATCAGCCCGGTAATTGTATCCTGGAAAGGAATGCTTGTAGCGTAGTAGTTTGGGTTGCCAATAACTACGTTTTCAGGCTGCTTGGAGTAGGGCATAATTTTCTCAACCGGTTTACGGCAAGATGCAAACCCTGCGAGAGCAATTGAGGCGCCCATAACGCGTAAAAAGCTGCGTCGGGATACCTGATCAGTCATTTCTGAAGCATCTTCAGGGAATTCCCGCTCAGCGTACTTTTTGTACTCCTCGTTCTTCGCAAGCTCGTTTAAGCTTTTCCAGTATGTATTTTGTTTCGTTTGATCACTCATTCTTTGCAGAATCTTAAATTGGAAACTGTTAGGTCGTTCAGTTCAATTACATTAATAGTGGCAGGCCTGGCAGTAGGTAGGCGCATTAATATTGTGTTTTGAAACCAGTTCGCGTCCAAGCTCATCCTGGTTTTCTGCCTCGTATCCCATCGTAGTTACTTCCTCTACAGGTCGAATATGTTTTTCTGGTTCGCGGTGGCAATCCAGACACCAGCCCATACTCATCGGTTCGGCCTGATAAACAACCTCCATGCGATCCACTCGCCCGTGACAAGATTCACACCCTACACCCACGTTTACGTGAGCAGAGTGGTTGAAATATGCGTAATCGGGAAGCTGGTGTACACGTATCCACTCAATAGATTCACCTGACTCCCAACTATCACGAACGGGCTGCAGGTCATCACTGTCTGTTTTAATTTGATTGTGACAGTTCATACAGGTTTGTGTAGCAGGAATGTTGGCGTGCTTGGATTCTTCAACTTGCGTATGGCAATACTGGCAATCCAAACCGAGCTGACTAACGTGTACCTGATGACTGAATGGTACAGGTTGTTCAGGGGCATAACCTACTTGTGTGAATTCAGGAGAGAAGAAATACCAAATTCCGAAAACAATACCGTTTAATAAGACAATAGAAGCGATAAGTATTCTTCGTGGTGCTTCATCGGTCCACTTAGGAAAAATCTGAGCCATAAAGATGGTGGTGATTACAGTTACAGTTTTGTGTAATAGCCAGCTGTTGAATGGTTGAGAAACTACCGAAAAAAAAGTATTCAAGACACTCGGGACTATCCGAATATTGAATTTAAAGTCATTCTAAATAGAGATTGGTAGTCTCAACCCTTCTACTCAGCGAAAGTTGGCTTAAGATAGTACAGATCATATAAAATTGCTTATAAATGGAGGCTGTTTTTTTGATTAATTTTTAATCTGCTTCTAACGCTTTTAAACGAATGTTTTACCACTCTGAAACCTGCTGAATAATAGTGGTTTAGCCCTCCTTATAAATACCTGCGGTGTAGGATTTTGTTTGTCTATTCGATGATTTGTGCGAAATTAAGCCGATTTTCAGAACTTTTATTGCATAAAAATTATTATTTTTGAGCATATAAATATTTCATCTGCAGCTCGAATAAAATCATGGATAAAAAACTTAATGAACAGTTAACTGTTCGATTTATCAAAGAACTAAGTATTCCCAAGGCGATCGGTACCATTCTGCTAATAAGTACCTTCGCTTTTCTCTTTTTAATATGGCTCATCTATTTCAGAGAGACGGCCGATACAACCGCTGCCTGGGTAGGTCAGCTTCCGGCACTTAATGCCTTATTAAACAGTGCAAGTACGCTGTTTATCATTGCCGGTTTTGTGGCGATTAAAAAGAAGAAGTACCTCGCTCATATGAAACTGATGCTCACGGCTTTTATAACCTCTTCGCTGTTTTTAATCAGCTACCTGGTTTATCACAACTTTGTAGGCCATACCCCATTCCCGGGGGAAGGGGCCATCAGGCCTGTATATTTTACGATTCTGATCTCCCACATTATTCTCTCCGCATTTGTGGTTCCTTTGGTTCTTACCAGCTACTATTTTGCATTTTCAGGCAAGTTCAAGACCCACCGAAAAGTCTCCATGTGGACATTACCTATCTGGCTTTATGTTTCCGTAACGGGCGTAGTCATTTTCTTTATGCTGAATGCATATGTATAAGGGATGCTGTGTTTAATGGGTGGGTAAAAAACAGAGTGATACTTCGACTTCATTCGTCGCGCCTCATAGCACCCAATGCTAAAGTTTCAGGTTACGTAGCTCGGACGTCCCCCGTCCGAGAATTGCCGAGTGGATACTGCTTATATACCGAATTGGGTTTTATTTAGAGATATACCGAGAATAAGTGTGTTCCAATAAAATATAAAGCTCCTGAAGCATGAGCTTCGGGTTACGTTTTTCTTGTTTTTTCCCTACTTACGTCACATTAAGGTTTGCAAAGCCTCTATAATATCAATTAAGAGAGTGTACCTACACTTTACTTCTATGGCACCGGTTTAATTATATATA
>SL_3KL_010_SEDDRAFT_10003657_pt1 | contig 13968 bp, 9 predicted proteins | sample SodLakKL_010_SED_2_FD_10381 | JGI IMG/M metagenome (IMG submission 10381)
TTGTCCTCCAGATAAGCACAAAGCTTTTGTTTCAACTGGTCAAACTTTTCGGCCTCAAAGGGCTTGTTGATGTTGTTCCAATCCACTGAGGACTCAGTGACGGAATCTTTTACGATGAATCTATCCTGGGGGGAGCGTCCGGTGAATTTGCCCGTATTGATGCAAATGGCGCCCGTGTGGCTGAGCACACCCATGTCCCTTTCTATGGTGGCTTCCACCAGCTCTTCGGGACTCAAATTCCAAAAAGCGGTTTTGCATTTGTCAATTCCATGATTCGTAATAGTAGCATTTGGGTTTTTGATGCCTACTTCCTGCATTATTGTTGTTTTGCTTAAAATAATACCGGACACTGGATCGATTCTGTCCTCAAAACAGCCCCAATCCTTTGCCCGTTTTTTTGTGAACGGATGCAAAGATAGAAAAACCACTTTGCTCTTTGGGCAAATCAACTGCGATTAATCCTGATGGAGTTGAAAGTATGGAAAGTACAAAGTTTAGAAAATTTAATAATGGCGGATAGGTATTGAATTAATTTCCGTGTAGGGACGCAATGCCTTGCGTCCGTTATATGGTTCTATTTTGTTGAATAAGACGTTATTTTTTTGACAGTAAAATGTTCACAAAGTACAAAGTTGATGATCGCGGAAAGGATTTGATTAAATTCGGATGTAGGGACGCAAGGCCTTGCGTCCGTTATATGGTTCTAATTTGCCGCATAGGACGTTTTTTTGACAGTTCAAAACCACCTTCAAAAGGTTAGAAAAACCTGGTTTCCGGGTATTATCCAGGTGGGAAAGTTTGTCACCCATAACCCCTTTTTTCAATAAAGCGATCAAAATAAGTTGATGATTGACAAAATTGGCGGTAATTTTGCAGAAATTCAGTGAGTTAAACCAACAATGTCAGATCAGATAAAGCATGAGTGCGGCCTTGCCTTTTTGCGATTGCTAAAACCGCTTTCCCACTATTCGGAAAAATACGGTACAGCCCTCTATGGCCTCAATAAAATGCAGCTTCTGTTGCAAAAACAGAGAAATCGCGGACAGGACGGAGCCGGACTGGCCTGCATAAAACTCGACCAGCCCCCCGGTCACCGCTACATTTCACGCCGAAGGAGTATGAGCGCTAATTACCTGAAGGACCTTTTTTCGGGAATTTTCAGCCACTTCGATGAGCTTGACCCGGAGAAATTCGAAGACCCGGAATGGCTGAAGCGCAACAAACCCTATGTGGGAGAATTGTACCTGGGACACCTCAGATACGGCACCCACGGTGACAACAGCATTGAGACGGTTCACCCGTTTTTGAGACAAAACAACTGGATCACCCGGAACCTGGTACTTGCCGGAAACTTCAACCTCACCAATGTCGATGAACTCTTTTCCCAACTGGTTCAACTCGGCCAGTACCCCAAAGCGCAATCCGACACAGTGACAGTACTGGAAAAACTAGGGCATTTTTTGGATGACGAGGTGGAGCGACTCTACACCTGGTTTAAGCCCGATGGCTACTCCAATCAGGAAATAAATCAGTTGATCTTCAAACACCTGGATGTAGCCCGTATGTTGAGGCGCGCCTGCAAGAAATTTGACGGTGGTTTTGTGATGAGTGGCATGATAGGACACGGAGATGCCTTTGTCCTGAGAGATCCGAACGGCATCCGTCCCGCCTACTACTACGCCGATGATGAAGTGGTTGTAGTGGCCTCCGAACGTCCGGCTATTCAGACCGCCATGAACGTGCGCTACAAAGAAGTCAAAGAAGTCAAAGAAGGCCATGCTCTCATTGTAAAAAAGGACGGCAGGATACTGGAAGAACCCTATACTCAGCCCGGAGAAAAGCGGTCTTGTTCCTTTGAGCGAATTTATTTCTCCCGGGGCACCGACCGGGATATTTACCTGGAGCGAAAACAACTGGGTGAACAACTCACCTCCCGCGCCCTTGAAGCAGTGGGCCACGACCTCGAAAACACCGTTTGGTCAGCCGTGCCCAATACCGCTGAAACAGCCTTTTATGGTCTGATTGACGGCCTGGAAAAATACCTCAATAAATCCAAAGCAGATAAGATAAAAAAGCTCCACAAAAAGGGGGAGATGAAGGGGCTGGATAAAGTCCTCAATTTGAGACCCCGGGTGGAAAAAATCATCGTGAAGGATGCCAAAATGCGCACTTTTATAGCAGATGAGGTTGTGCGCGGAGACATGGTGTCGCACGTCTATGACGTCACCTACGGAATCGTAAAAAACAATGTCGATAAATTGGTGCTGCTCGACGATTCCATAGTTCGTGGAACCACACTCAGAGACAGCATCATCAAAATAGCCAACAGGCTACACCCGGCCTCCATGGTAATCCTCTCATCCGCACCCCAAATCCGATACCCGGATTGCTACGGAATTGACATGTCTCAGATGAGCAAATTCGTAGCCTTCAGGGCAATGGTCGAACTGCTTCGAGACAATGGAAAAGAGCACCTATTGGAAGAGGCCTACGAACGATGCCTCGCGCAAAAAGACTTGCCTAAAGACCAGATTAACAATGAACTCGTCTCACTCTACGACCAGTTTTCTGAGGAGGAGATTTCCAATAAAATTGCCGTATTGCTGACCCCTCCGGAGGTCGATATCCCTGTAAAGGTCATTTATCAGTCTGTGGAGGGTTTGCACAAAGCCTGCCCGCACAGCATGGGAGACTGGTACTTTACGGGCAATTATCCCACTCCCGGTGGCAATGCTGTTGCCAATCGCGCATTCATGTACTACATGGAGAAAAAAGAGATCAGAGCCTACTGATTACCAGACCGGGACACTTCTTTTACATCAGTGGTTTTTAGGCCGATCTGTTATAATTTGTCAGGTCTAAAGGTTACCTTTGCACTCCCAAATTTTTGAATAAATACTAAAGCGAGAAGTTATGAAGCTGAAATTCTTAGGTCATTCCTGCTTTTTGATCGAAACAGGTGGCAAAAAACTGATTGTGGATCCTTTTATTACCGGGAATGAAAAAGCCGGTGACATCGATGTGGATTCCATTCGCGTGGACTATGTACTGTTGACCCACGGACATCAGGACCATGTTCTGGATGCTGAAACCATCGCAAAAAATTCCGGTGCAAAGATCATTTCAAACTTTGAAATCGTGAGTTGGTATAAGGAAAAAGGACTCGATGGACACGAGATGAACCACGGCGGCAGTTGGTCCTTTGATTTTGGCGACTTGAAATACGTCAATGCCATCCACTCCAGCGTTTTGCCCGACGGTACCTACGGGGGCAATCCCGGCGGCTTCATTCTAAAGTCCGAAGACAAAAACATCTACATAGCTGGCGATACGGCACTCCACATGGATATGCAACTGATTCCGGTCACTTCCGGCAGACCTGACCTGGCTATTTTGCCGGTAGGCGACAATTTCACCATGGGAGTGGATGATGCACTTCACGCCGCTGAATTTGTCAAATGCGACAAAATAATTGGTTGCCACTTTGATACTTTTGGCTTCATCGAGATCAAAAATAAGGACAGGGCGGTTGCCAGATTTAAAGAAAAGGGAAAGGAGCTCATTCTTCCTTCCATAGGAGATGAATTCACCTTGTGATACCAGCATAATCAATGGGCAAAGTAATTACCATAGCAAATCAAAAAGGCGGGGTCGGAAAAACCACCACTGCCATTAACCTGGCCGCCAGTCTGGCAGCACTGGAACACAAGGTTTTGATCATCGATGCAGACCCCCAGTGCAACGCCACCAGCGGTGTTGGTATCGCAGAGGATCAGGTTGAATCCAGCCTGTACGATTGTCTGATCAATGAAGTGGATCCGGCAGATGCCATTCTGGAAACCGAATTGGTAAACCTTCACATCCTGCCCTCCTCAATAGATTTGGTGGGTGCGGAATTGGAGTTGGCCGGAAAGATCCAAAGGGAGTTTTTTATAAAAAAGGTCACCGATCAACTGAGCGATCATTACGACTACATCTTTATCGATTGCCTTCCCTCCCTCGGCTTGATTACCATCAACGCCCTCACGGCAGCAGATTCGGTGCTCATCCCCATTCAGTGCGAAATTTTTGCACTCGAGGGTTTGCAAAAACTGAAAAACACCATTCAGCTCGTCAAATCAACGGTCAATCCCCAATTGGAGATTGAGGGCATAGTCCTCAGTATGTACGACCAGCGATTGAGACTGGCAAAAGTCGTTGTGGATGAAGTCAAAACCCATGCGGGTGATCAGGTTTTTGAAACCATCATACACCGAAACGCCAGAATAGGTGAATCGCCCAGTGCTCACAAACCCGTTATTCTCTACGATGCAGGTAGTAAAGGGGCCTACAATTTTCTCAACCTGGCCAAAGAATTTTTAGAGCGCAACAGCAAACCCGTTGGTCAGGGATAATTTTGTACAGACAATCAATTTTTGCTTATGGCTAAGATGAAGAAAAAAGACCTCGGAAAGGGAATTCGTGCACTGCTCTCAGGAGTAGAAGACAAAGATACAGGCACCCAAAAAAAGATTGTCAAAGAACTTTCAAGTACGGTGGCCATGGTGCCCATTAAGTATATCGAAGCCAATCCTTTTCAACCCCGGAATGAGTTCAGCAGCAGCGAACTGGAAGAGTTGACCGAGTCCATCAAAATTCACGGCATCATTCAGCCGATTACGCTCCGAAGACTGAGCGATGATGCATACCAGATCATCTCCGGTGAAAGACGCTGGCGCGCCTCTCAAAAAGCCGGTCTGGAAGAAATACCGGCTTACATCAGGGTGGCCAATGACCAGGCCATGCTCGAAATGGCCCTTATTGAAAATATCCAGCGACAGGATCTCAATCCCATTGAAATTGCCATTTCACTCAACAGACTAATGGACGAGTGTCAATTGACCCACGAGGGCTTGTCAGAGCGAGTCAGCAAACGGAGAAGTACCGTCACCAACTACCTCAGATTGTTAAAACTCCCGCCCCAGGTACAACAATCCGTCAGAGATCAAAAAATTTCCATGGGCCACGCACGATCCATTGCAGGCCTGAAAAAAGTAGATCAGCAACTCCAACTCCTGAACGATATCCTCAAAAAATCCCTTTCGGTACGCGCCACTGAAGAATGGGTGCGAAAACTCGAAAAGGGTAAGGACTCGAAAAAATCCGCTTCCGCCTCCTCTAAAAAGGAGCAGGGCAATCAGGTCAAAATGCTGGAGGACAAACTCTTGCAGCGATTTGGCACAAAAGTTAATATCCGGGAAAAAAATACGGGTGATGGGCAAATTGTCATTCACTTTGATGACCGGGAGCATTTGAATCAGCTTTTGGAGTATCTCAAAGTAATATGAGCCTCAGGATTGTTTTTGCCACTGCCTTGCTTTTCTGCCTGCTGCTGAATTTTCAGACGCAAGCAATGACATTACAAGCTGAAAACCTGGCTGATACCATACCCACAGAAGATCGGGTAGAACTCACCACTCCTGATCCGGAAGAGATCGATACTCCTTCAACGAGAATGACCGCATTTATGGATGATATTCTCGTCAACCGCCAAAAGGAGCGAAATCCAACCAAAGCTGCTCTTTTTTCTGCCGTAATCCCGGGAGCCGGCCAGGCCTACAATGGAGAGTATTTGAAGGTAGGAGTGATTTATGGAATCACAGGGGGTTTGCTCTATGCCCTGGACTTTAACAGACACCAATACAACCGCTTTAATACCGCCTACGAACTGCGACTTAATGAAGAAGAGGACGAGTTTATTAATGTCATTCCGAATGCCCGCGGAATTCGGAATATTCGCGACAGGTATCGCAAAGACATGGAACTCACTTACATAGGACTCGGCCTCACCTATCTGTTCAATGTAATCGATGCATTTGTGGCCGCACATTTGGCTTCATTCGACATCGATGACGACCTCAGTATGCAATTAAGACCGACCGTCATTCCGGGCCCTCAGGTTTCCAATGCAGGTGTCGGACTGGTGTTCAGGTTTTAACATTCCCTAAAAAAAGGCGGTTTTTTCTTAAAAATAACTTACTGTAAATTAACAGTTTGGGTAGTTAACTTAAAACATCTATGTTGTGGCTGAGTTTATCTATTGAAAAAAACATAAAGCACATGAATCATCCCACTCTACCCACTGACAATCTTGTAAAAAAGGTCCTTTCGATAATTCTGGTCCTTACATTTACCTCCTTTTCCGCTCTGCAATTGACTGCTCAGTCGGTCGCAGAAACCAACCGGGAAGCCCTGCTGGAAATAGCAGAGGAATCACGCGAGGCCCAAAAATTGGAGCGTCAGGAAGTCCTGGAAAAAATGACTGCCAGATCGCTGCCCATGAGGGTGGAGACACCGGATGGAATGGTTTACGAATTGATGCGCTTTGTCAATGGAATACCTGAATACTACACCAACAACAATGTGCGAGCTGCTATCTCAACGGGAACCAACCACCTACAGCCCAATGGAAGAACCAATCTCGACCTCGAGGGCGAGGGTATGATTATCGGTGAGTGGGATGCGGGCGCTGTGCTCGAAACCCACCAGGAGCTCGTTGGACGTGTGGAGCAGCGGGATGGGGCTACTCAGGTCCACAACCACGCTGTCCATGTAGCGGGAACACTTATTGCCTCAGGGGTAAGACCCGATGCCAGGGGTATGGCTCCTGCTGCCAATCTATGGGCTCACGACTGGTCTTTTGATTCCGGAGAAATGGCGGAAGCCGCCGCAGATGGTCTTTTGATTTCAAATCACTCCTATGGATCACTGGCAGGGTGGGCATTTGGAGATTGGTCGGGAGAAAGTGGATGGCACTGGTTTGGCGATATTTCCATCGACCCTGCAGAAGATTATAAGTTCGGCTTCTATACTGCAAAAGCTGCCCTTTGGGATCAAATAACGTACAATGCACCCTATTACCTGATCGTAAAATCAGCCGGCAACAACCGCAATGACGATCACAGTGGTCCTCACTTTGTTTTTCACCCCGACAGCAACGACTGGGTGATGTCCAATGATTTCAGGCAGCCGGATGGCGGTGCATTTGGATACGACTGCATTCCCACCTATGGTAATGCCAAAAATATCCTCACAGTGGGTGCAGTGAATACCGTTCCCAGCGGGTTATCCTCCCCGGAAGTGATAACCATGAGTAATTTCAGCAGTTGGGGTCCCACCAATGATGGACGTATCAAGCCCGATATTGTGGGAGATGGCGTCGGACTGCTTTCCGCCCAGGGAACCGGCAATGCAGCGTACAACACCAGCAGCGGAACCTCCATGTCAGGACCCAATGTGGCCGGATCACTTCTGTTAATTCAGGAACTGCATGAGCGATTACACGGTGAATTTATGCTTTCGTCCAGCCTCCGCGGTCTCGCCATCCACACAGCCGATGAAACCGGGACCGGACCGGCGCCGGACTACAGTTTTGGCTGGGGATTGTTGAATGCTGAACGCGCTGCCGAATTCCTACTGGACCCGGCAAAGAACAAATTGATTGAAGATCACTTACAGCAGAGCGACACCTTAAGGTATGAGATATTTGGCGACGGAAATACGCCGGTCAAGGCTACCCTCGCCTGGATTGATCCCCACGCTCCACCTCCTGAACCGGCCCTCAATGACCGCACTCCCATGCTTATGAATGACCTCGATATGCGGATTATTGCGACTTCAGGAGCCGATTCAGGGGCCGTTTATAAACCATATATTATGAACCCTGACAATCCAGCAGCACCGGCTGAAACCGGGGATAATTTCCGCGATAATGTGGAAGTGGTTTTTCCAGGTGTTTTGCCGGAGGGAGATTACCTGGTACAGATTACACACAAAGGAGAATTGCATGACGACAGCCCGCAACTCTTTTCCCTGCTGATTTCGGCACCAATTGCGGCATGTGAAATTCCCGCCGAGATTGCTTTTGCCCAGGAAACCAGTTGCTTTAACACGGAAGATGGAATGGTAGTTCTATCAGGTGGAGATGGGGTAAGCGGCCTCACTTTTGCCGATTACAGGCTCGATTTTCAGGATTCCGATACTTTTTCCAATCTTAGGCCGGGCATTCACTACTTTTATGTAAAAGACAGCCTGGGGTGCATGGGTTCTGCGCAAGTAAATTTCAGTAGTTCGGACAGAATTGAAGCGATAAAAGTCAATCAAGTCGCTGTCAGACTCACTGAACCCAAGGACCTGCGAAGGCAGTTCCTATTTTCCAATTCTGCCCTTACCAACGGCTGGGGTGCCAATCCCAATGAACAGACTGTAACCGGCTCAGTCGTACGCGTGGACGACGGCTCGGACATCGGAATATTTGGTTGTGGAGAACTGCTAAATGCCGGTGAGTTGGAGGGGAATATCGCACTGGCATTGCGCGGTAGTTGTCAGTTTAGCGAAAAAGCTTTTCACGCTCAGGAGGCTGGAGCCACTGCAATAATTATCTCCAATGATGAAGAGGGTGTGATGTCAATGGGAGGCGGCATCCTGGCCGATGAAATTGATATACCTGTTTATATGGTGAGTTTAGATGACGGCCAGTTTATAAGTGAAATGATCGATGAAGGTGGCCTGGAATTAACTCTGGGAATGCTAAACGCCATGACGGAAACTTCCTGCCCGGAATCATCTGATGGTGGATTGGAGCCTTTTATCAGCGGTGGAGAACCGCCCTACACCTTCGCCTGGAGTACGGGAGATAGCACTGCATCAATCTCCGGTTTGACAGCAGGCACTCACCAATTGACCGTGACTGATAGTCGCTCCTGTACATTTGAACTTAGTATGGAAGTGGGAGCACCGGATTCCATTCATCTGGAAGTGGTGGAAAGCCATACCGTCAGTTGTCCCGGGGAAGCCGATGGAATGATTACAGTAGAAGCAGCAGGTGGTACGCCTCCCTATGAATACGAGTGGAGTACCGGACAGGAGGGACCAGAACTTGGGGGCGTCCCCATTGGAACTTATTTTGTTACTGTCACTGACGCCAATGAATGTCAGGCCGTGGACAGCTTCGCAATCACCAATCCGGATTCACTGCTGTTGGACTCACTGCAAGTCACTCCGGCTTGTCCTGGAGAAGAATCGGGCAGAGTTTCCATAGAACTTCGCGGAGGAACCACTCCATTCCTTGTTGACTGGGACCACGGGGTCGATTCGCTTATTGCAGATAGTCTGGCATCAGGCACCTACGCCTTCACAGTAACCGACCTCTGCGGATTTCAGTTCAGCGATTCAGTCGAGGTCCCGGAATCATCGGGCATTTCGGCAACCATTGCGGAGGTTCAGGAACCCCTGTGCGGAGGAGACCCAACCGGTTTTATTTCCGTGGAAGTGGAAACCGATGTGGAGGATTTCAGCATATCGTGGAGTCACGGCGATTCTGTGACCAATCCGATAAGATTGTCGGCAGGAACTTATTCATTTACAGCCACAGATGCCTGCGAATCCTCTGTTTCTGATACAGTAACTCTGGAGGAACCGGACCCCATTCGCATTGTGGTTGCCGATATCGAGCATCCTGAGTGCCCCCGTAGTAGCGACGGTTCTATAGAGGTTCGCGCAGATGGGGGAACGGGACCACTTACACTGAATTGGAGCACTGGAGATAGTACCCAGGTGGTAAGAGGTCTTCCTGCGGGAATTTACATTGTCAATGCTACCGATACTTTGGGGTGCAGCCAGCGTTTGGAAATTGCACTCGAGGATCCGCGGGCGTTTAATGCGGATTTCTCCTATGAACTGGAGGGCGGCACCGTTCAGCTTATGAATGAAAGCGACAGCGCAGAATTTATCTGGTCCTTTGGTGACGGCAATAGCTCCACAGAGCGAAGTCCAACCCATGAGTACGAGGAGGATGGAGAATACGAAATATGCATGACTGCAGCCACTGTCTGCGATACGATTACCATTTGCGAAACTGTACAAATTGTGGGTACGACTGTGACCGATATTCAAGACTCTCCATTGCTTAGACTCTATCCCAATCCCGCCTCCTCGGACCTGAATGTGGAAATAGACCAGCCCGATCTCTACGAAATGGTGAAAATCTATTCCGCTACCGGTAAACTGGTAAAGGAGCGAAGCCCGGAAAGCCATATGGTCCTTGATTTGCGCAATTTCCCACCCGGAATCTACATGCTGAGATACGGACCGGGAACCGAGGTCTTTGTTGTGGGTAAATAAGTTTTGATTCGCGCGGGTGGACCGGTATTTTGAGAAGTGCGCGGTCATGGTTGCTACGCAAATGACAGTAGAAAGTAGTGAAAGTAGAAAGTTTAGAAAGTTGATATTGGCGGATAGGGTTTTGCGTAATGCGAGGCAATTAGTGAATTGCGTGTTTTGAGAATAGTTTTCCTTGGTTTCAATATTCCCTTTCGGGTATTACCCATATTAAACCGGCCCCACCAAAGCGTTGGGGGCAGGCTTTTATGAATTTGGCGTTAAGAAAAATTGGTTTCTCACCGTTAAAAAAGTTGTCAGTGTCTGAAGGTCATAGGAATTCGACAATACGATTCAAGGAATCAATAACAACAAACTGTACCAACCCTGATTCTTCCCACAGTAATGGTGCTTTGCAAATTCCTATGAACAAGTTTGACAACTTTTAGGTGAGAGACCGATTTTTTAGCTAAATTCATACGTGGCCTTGATTTTTTTGTTACTTTTTGTATCAAGACAAAAAGTAAGAGCAATCAAGTTGAAATGGGCAATAATTAATCAAAGGGCAAATTATGATTAGAATAATACCAGGTTATTCTTTACGGGGTTTCATAGGTTTAAATTATGTATTATTTACAGTGAGTTAGGTATTTTTCAACGGATAAACTTAAGTAAATTTGGCAATAGAAATCCCCATTCAGAATTCATCAACCATCTGCAATTCACCATTAAAACCGGAATTATGCCAATCAAAAAATCGTACCATTTTACCCTCTCCCTCCCCTGCATATTGGGACTGATTTTAGGAACAATTGTTTTTTCTGGCTGTGAAGGAGAAGTTATGGAAAGTGAGGGTCATTACGATGAAGATTTTCCCCTACTGGAAATGGAAATAGCAGACCTTCAAAAAGACTACAGGGATGGCAGTTTAACAGTTGTTGAAGTGGTTCAACTCTACCTGGACCGGATAGAAGAACTGGACAGAAACGGCCCTTGTTTGAATTCGGTCATTGCACTCAATCCGGAGGCCCTCGAAATTGCAAGTCGGCTGGATGATGAAATCAAAGAGGGAAACCACCGCGGCCCCATGCACGGCGTACCTGTCATGTTAAAGGACAATATCGACACAGGTGACGGAATGCCCTCCACAGCCGGCTCGAGAGCCCTTAAAAACAACCTGCCAGATGAAGATGCTGTCCTGGTAAAAAAATTGCGCGAAGCGGGTGCGGTTATCATCGGAAAAACAAACCTCAGCGAATGGGCCAATTTTCGGGGAATGATGTCCAGCAGTGGATGGAGCGGACACGGTGGTCAAACTCTAAATCCCTTCTACCTGGATCGAAATCCCTGCGGTTCGAGCTCCGGATCCGGGGTGGCGGTTTCCGCCAATTTGACCATGGTTGCCATAGGAACAGAGACCAACGGCTCCATTGTTTGTCCGTCACATGCCAATGGTGTCGTGGGGCTGAAACCCACTTCGGGGCTTGTGAGCAATGCCGGGATTATTCCCATTGCCTTCAATATGGATGTGGCCGGCCCCATGAGCCGGACTGTCAGGGATGCAGCACTAACCCTTGATGCAATGACCGACCAGAATCAAAATTCCTACGCTGAGCATTTGGACCAATTTTCTCTGGAGGGGAAGCGAATAGGGTATTACACCTCCCACCAGGGCAGGAATTTTAAAGTGGATTCACTCACGGAAAGCACCATTGAGTATTTGGAATCCCGGGGAGCTGAAATAATTTATCTGGATCAAATTGTAAGCCCTGAAACTGGCCATCACGCACTCGAAGTGATGCTTTACGAATACAAAACCAGCCTAAATCAATACCTGGCGACCACAACCGAAAATACGGACATTTCAAACATCCGGGATTTATTGGCATTCAATGAAAAGGACGAAATCAGTCTGCGATATTTCAACCAGAGCTATCTGGAAATGGCTGCGAGGAAAGAAGACCTGGATGCCGAGACCTACCTCGAAGCACTGCACCTGATGCATTTTAACTCCAGAGAAATGGGCATTGACCTCGCAATAAAAGAAAATGAACTGGATGCAATTGTGGCCCCTACAGGAACTCCGGCCTGGCTCACCGATTTGTACAACGGGGATTCCTTTCAATTTGGCACCTCATCCCCGGCTGCTTTTGCGGGATACCCGATTATAAGTGTCCCCATGGGCCAAATCCACGGACTGCCGGTCGGCATTTCATTCTTCGGATCCGCCTACAGTGAAAAAACATTGCTGGGACTGGCCTATGCTTTCGAACAGGGAACCCAACACAGGCAACCACCGCTGTTTCTTCCCAACTCCCAAAAATTTTGATGATTAAATCAGTGAAAAGTAGAAAGTATCGAAAGTACAAAGTTCGGAAAGTTGGTAATAGCGGATAGGTTTTGAAAAAATTCCGTGTAGGGACGCAATGCCTTGCGTCATTTACCCAAATCCGATTTAGATCCATTATCTGTAGATACGCACGGACGTGCGTATTCTACCTCCCATAAACTTTATCGCCCATTTTCAAATCAATAATTGGTAGCGATATTTTGTATCAAGACAAAAAGATAAGAGCAATTGAATTGGAATCGGCAACAATTAGTCTAACGGTGAAATGCGGACTGATTTGGATTCCCTGCGATGCATAACACTACCACCCAATTCCCGAACATCCACATATCCCACCCAAGGTTGTTTTGTCAAGTTGTAGAATTTTTTTGTCAAAAAACAGCTGTAAAAACGGGCTTTGAACGTTATTGATGCAAACCTTTGTGAAATGCTATCAATAAAAAATATTCTTCTGGTACTCGGTGCACTTGTGATCCTCTCCTCCTGTTCGCCCAATCTCAGCCCATACACGCAGGATCTGCACCGGTCGCTCAATTTATCCGAGGCCGAAATGAAAAAGGTGCAGTTTTACCTGAGTGAAGAACTCGTACTCGAACGAATTTCAGACCTCGACCAGGCTAAGATAAAGGAGGGTCGAATTACACTGAGCAGAGACAGGGACGTGAAACGAGTCAGAATTCCGGCTCGAACTCCAGGCGTATTGGTTTCTTCACCGGACGGGGAGCGACTGGCCGTGAGCTTCGATCCCGAATCAGACCGCGAATACCTGACCTTCGGACCAAGCTCCGGCATTCAGGGACGATACATGCTAACAGCCAGAGAATGGCAGGGCCGGTCCGCCATCGTCACCTACGGCGGCCAACCCTATCGAACCAAGCCCGGTGCCCAATCGGTAGGCCTGCTGGTAGAACTCAGAGCACTGGAAAAACAAAGGACCGAATCGAGAACAGTGCGAGGTAGAAAACCCTGAGGAAATGGTTGATGGCCAAGACGTGCGATGGTCTTCACGGTAGTAAACAATCAATTCGCTCTCAGATGCTAACCCTCTAGCCATCCGGTAGAAAAATTAATGAATAAAAGGTAGAGCCGGCCCCCAGGGAGCATCTAAATCAACTCACCAAATCTACAAATGGCTCATGGTCCACCACAGAGGATCCGAGGACACGGAGAGTGAGAAAACTGGGAGATTTCAACAGGCTCTGCGATCAGAAATGCTGACGACTGAATCAAGATAGCACCCACCAGCCAAAAATCCTCCAAATTTTTCAACCCCGAAACTTAAATTAACACCCGAAACAAGGCACCTTCAGCTTTTGGGGTACACACCTCCAAACTCACAACTTCCGCGCTCTCCGCGTGGAATCCTACACAAGATTAAAAACCCTTCGATTCTCATAATTAACGGAAAATCATTGAATTACTGAATACAGCCTCTTTGTCCTCTGCGTGAAACCACATTCCCAATGGCCAGACCTGAAAAA
>SL_3KL_010_SEDDRAFT_10003658_pt1 | contig 13967 bp, 6 predicted proteins | sample SodLakKL_010_SED_2_FD_10381 | JGI IMG/M metagenome (IMG submission 10381)
GAGAAACCTCTAAAACATGGAAGTTATACCGTGTTGATACCAGTATGGGCGTTGGTCCTAATTTAGATAACCCCAGAGACTGGTGGTCGCTGATGAACGATGGTTCCAGACCGTGCAAGTATTACCATGAATTTACCTTCCACCGCAATGGTGATTATGTTTTTGATGACAAAGGCTTCATGTGGGGTGAAGGTGGTGTATTCCATGAAGATCTGGTTGGTGAATGCATCGAGGCAATCCCTGGCAACATGGTCGGACCTGATGGTGAAGACCTGAGCCCCTGGTTGGGAGGCACCCACGCTTTTGAGTTAAACCCGAACACAATGAAAGTTACCTTGAATGGTTTAGGCGCATGGATTGGTATTGTGAAGGTAGCCACAGATGGTGAAGTTACCGTACCGCAAAGCAGCGTTACTTTCGAAATCGACATCGAAGAACGCGATGGTTATGACTACATGCATGTTTATTTTGTTTATGGTGCGGGTGATGATATGGTCGTATGGTCATTCTCCTATGCCCATTACCACGATCCTTCCTTAGAACCAGATGTGGTAGAAGAACAAGACGAAGATCCACCACTTGAAACCATCACTCCTACGGAACTTGGCCACACCTTTGAGTCTGATGATAGTTTCGATTTTTTGGGTGCAATAGATGGTGCATCGATTATTAACACCGGTGCAGATGATCCTGAAGATGCTGATGCAACTAAAGTGGGTGAATTTATCAGAACAGATGCCCAGTTCCAGGAAGCTCAACTTCGTGTATATCCTGAACCAAAGAATATTCTGTATGATAACTTCACTACAGTTTCTTTGGATGTATTTCTGCCTGGCGATAATGAATATGATCCTTTAACGAAAAAGGCGATCATAGGTTTTGCTGACAGAAGTCATACCACGGAGTGGTGGACCAGATTGATTCAATATGAATCAGAAGAATTGCCATTGGATGAATGGGTGACCGTTACATTCGACCTGGATAGTCCATCATTCGCATCGAATGATGGAGAAACCGTATACGATCGGGAAGATTTGGATATGGTATTTATTCAAATTGGAGGCGGAAATCATACAACTCCAGGAGTTTTCTATATCCGTAATCTTATTTTTGAATAAAAAAACGAAAATTTCAAGCAATGGCCAGCAACAACTGGCCATTGCTTTATTAAAAGCTGTGCAATGCCAAATGCCATTCCATACCAGGTTTTCATTGTCCTTTTTTCATTGCTGGTTTTAATTGCCTGTGAAGACGAAGAGGTTACCAATGCCGGCGACCCGGCAAACCTTGTTGTGGAAGTTGAGGTTGCTGATGATGGAAGCGGTTTTGTTTTCATTCAGGCCCGGGCCGATAACGCCGTTGAATTTCAGTTGCGCATTGGCTCGAATGAAGAGCCTGTTGAAACCAATATTACCGGCACTTTTGAACATGAATTTATCCAACCCGGCACTTATAACCTGGATGTAAGGGCTTATGGAGCATCAGGCAGGTATTTGCGACATGTCATCCCGGTAACTATTGAGATTGGAGGTGAGGACGTAACACCCGACATGGGCTATGTTACACCATTGCATTACGATGGCTGGGAACTCGTTTGGCATGACGAATTTGATGACAATACAGTTAATTCAGAAAACTGGGTATTTGAAACCGGTGATGGTTGCCCGAATCTATGTGGATGGGGCAACAATGAGCTTCAATATTATCGTCAGCAAAATGCATGGGTTGAGGATGGGATTCTGACCATCGAAGCAAGGGAAGAGGTCGCAGGCAATCGGCAGTACACTTCCGCACGAATGAAAACCCAGGGCAAACAATCTTTTCAATACGGACGCATTGATATCCGGGCTTTACTGCCCGAAGGACAAGGTATATGGCCGGCACTTTGGATGCTTGGAAACGACATCACCTCTGTTGGGTGGCCGAAATGTGGTGAAATAGATATTATGGAAATGATAGGGGGCAACGGGAGAGAGAACACAGTGCATGGCACACTGCACTGGGATTTAAACGGACATGTTTATGCCGGGGGCTCCTATACGCTACCATCCGGAACTTTTGGAAACGAGTACCATGTGTTTACCATCTTATGGGATGAAGAGATGATTCGCTGGTTTGTTAATGATAATCCCTTTTACCAGATTGATATAACACCAGACCACATGACAGAGTTTCACCAGGAGTTTTTCTTTATTTTTAATGTTGCCGTTGGTGGAAACTGGCCCGGTAATCCTAATGAAACAACCGTATTTCCGCAGCAGATGCGGGTTGATTATGTACGCGTATTCCAAAAGGTGAACGGTGAACAGTGAACGGTAAACTGATCTCAACAATGAACATAAAACAAGGAACAACGAACAACAAACAATAAATATAATCCAATGAAAAAAACCATACCGTTTTTAATATTTTTAATCGCCTTTAGCCTGAACACATTCGTGGCGCAGGCTCAAAGCATTGAGGGTATTGTATCTGACGGCGTTACAGGAGAATCTTTGCCCGGGGCTACAGTCTTGGTGCGGGGAACTACGTTGGGAACAGTAACCGATATCGACGGAAGGTATCAAATGGCTTTGCAACCCGGCACACATTTTATTGTATTCAGCTTTGTAGGGTACACGCGGGAAGAGGTTGAAGTAACCGTTTCTGAGGGTGAATCGGTTGTACAGAACATGGTGTTAAATCCTGATGTAACTACTTTCGAAGAATTTGTTGTGGTGGGTTATGGTACCCAGCAAAAGAAAGTAGTAACAGGTGCCATTGCAAGTGTTGATTCCGAGGCGATCACCGCAACACCCATTCTGCGCATTGAGCAGGCTATGCAGGGCAGGGCGGCAGGTGTTCAGGTGACCAACCTCTCCGGTCAGCCCGGTGAAGCACCAACCGTGCGCATCAGAGGTGCAGGAACAACAGGAAATGCCGAACCTCTTTATGTTGTGGATGGGATGGTCGTTAGCGGTATTGACTATTTGAACCCCGGCGATATTGAATCCATTGACGTGCTTAAAGATGCGGCCTCAGCAGCTATTTACGGTGCCAGGGCAGCAAATGGTGTTGTCCTTATCACCACCAAAAGTGGCACCAAGGGCGATCTGACACTCAACTATTCATTCTATCAGGGTATTCAGAATGTGGCCCGCACAGTGGATGTGCTTAATTCTGAACAATACATGATGATGATGAATGAAGGCGCCATAAATGCAGGCAGTACGGACTTGCCTTTCGATCTTGATGAAATTCCCAGGTACGACACAGACTGGCAAAAAGAACTGTTTGAAAGGAATGCACCCATTTCAAATCATGAACTGTCGGTAACCGGCGGAACCGAACATTCAACCTATGCGTCATCTCTGTCCTATTTTTCACAACAGGGAATCATTGGTGGCGACAGATCACAGTTTGACCGTATCACCGCGCGTCTCAACACCCGTCATCAGGTGAATACTCAAATTAGCTTTGGAAGTAACCTGGCTTATTCACATATCATCCGAAGAGGTATTGCCAGCAATGCTTCCTTTAATGCCGCTTACAGCAGTGCCCTGAACATTGACCCGCTCACGCCGGTCTTTCAGGAAGATGAAGACATCCTTTCACAACCCCCCTATTCCAACAATCCTGTCGTTACAAATGATGAAGGCAAGGTTTATGGTATTTCTGAAAATATAGGTGCGGAGATTGTGAACCCCTTGGCATTACTTGAAATACAAACAGGCGAAACCAGGGTAGATAAGATCGTAGGAAATGTATTTGGTGAAATTGAACCGCTGGAGAATTTGAAATTCAGATCATCGCTGGGTATTGACCTGTCTTATGTTTTGGGTGACTCTTATCAGCCCCTGTTTTTCCTGAACGGTGCACAAAATAACACATCAAAAACCTCTGTCCAGAAAAACATTGACAGGATTTATCGGTGGCAGTTTGAGAATACATTGGTTTATTCCAGGGACATTGATGACCACAATTTTTCTGTTCTTGTCGGTACTACAGCGAGTAAGCTTAATTACGAAAACCTTTACGGCTTTAATGCCGATGTGGATGTCAGCAATCCCGATCATGTGTATCTGAATATGGCTACTGATACAGTTTGGCAGGCATATGGCGGAGCAGCCCACGAATCATTGCTCTCGCTGTTCGGACGTGTATCGTATAATTACCAGGCGAAGTACGCTTTTGATGCCACGGTGCGCAGAGATGGGTCATCGAAATTTGGTCCCAACAATCGATTTGGTACTTTCCCATCATTCGGTGTAACATGGATGATCAGTGAGGAAAACTTCTTCCCCTCTCTCGGATCTCTGGAAGTCATCAAGCTAAGAGCCTCCTGGGGAATTAACGGTAACCAGGAAATTGGCAATTATCAATTTATATCGACCATCGACAGAAGCAGAGGGTACATTTTTGGCGGCGGCAGGGCCTTTGGTGCCTCACCGTCATACATTGCCAATCTGGATATCATGTGGGAAGAGTCTGAACAAATTGACATTGCCATTGATTTCGGCGCATACGACAACCGGTTAACCGGTACCGTCGACTATTACATCAAAACCACCAAGGGTTTGCTGGAAAGGATTCCCATCCCCGGCCATGTGGGCAACGATCCTCCTTTTGCCAATGTGGGAAGCGTTGAGAACAGGGGCGTTGAAATGTCGCTGAACTGGAGACACTTTGCCAGGGACTTTCGCTACTCTTTTGGTGTAAATGCCGCGTACAATCAAAACAAGATGACCAAAATCGGGAATGAGGAAGGCGTATTGCCGGGTGCCACTTATGCCGTAGCCGGTATGGTTACACGTGCCGAACTGGGACTCCCGATAGCCTATTTTTATGGATTTGTAACTGATGGAATTTTTCAGAACTGGAACGAAGTTTATCAGCACCTTAACCAAGATGGCCAGATGTTGCAACCCCTCGCCCAGCCCGGTGATGTCCGCTTCGTGGATGTCAACGGTGATGGTGTGATCAATGAGAATGACCGGACAATGATTGGTAATCCTACGCCTGACTGGACATTTGGCATGAATGCAAATTTCGAATACAGGCAGTTTGACCTGAGTTTTCTGCTGATTGGAACCTATGGGAACGATGTTTTTAATGGTATCAGAAGGCGTGATTTGAATTCTACCAATTTATCTACCGACATGTTAGATCGCTGGACAGGTGAAGGCACTTCCAATACCATTCCACGTTTCACTTTCAGCGACACCAATCGCAATAACAGAATATCAGACTTGTATATTGAGGATGCTTCCTTTGTAAGGCTTAAAAACATTCAGATAGGATATACATTACCAGGGAATGTGTTGAACAGGATCAATGCAAAATCCTGGCGGATTTATGTGTCAGCAGAAAACCTGTTTACATTGACCAAATATTCAGGTGCCGACCCTGAGATCGGTGCTTTGAGTTCATTTGATATAGGAATCGACAGGGGGTTGTACCCGCAAGCAAGAACCTTCCGCCTGGGAACAAGCATTTCATTCTAAACATTAAAAAACAGAGATTATGAAGAATATATTATTTAAAATAGCAAAAATATTGCTCGTGGTATTTCTGTTTAATGCATGTAGCGATGATTTTCTTGATTTGGAACCCTTGGATGTAGTTGTAAGTACCAATTTCTATCAAACAGAAGAAGATGCTTTCCAGGCATTGGTCGCTGTTTATGATGTGCTAACCTACCAGTCTACACCGGGTGTCAGCTGGGCTCCTTTTGTCACGGTTGCGGATATCCTTTCAGATGATGCTTTTGGTGGCGGATCGGATGCCAACGACGGACGCGACTTCAATCAGTTGAATATGCATGACATCCCAACTACCAACCCGGTGGTTCATGCTACATGGATCAAAAATTATATTGGAATATACAGGGCAAACCTGTTTTTGGAAGTCATTGAAGACATTGATGCATCAGATAGTTTCAAGGAACAAACCATTGCTGAAGTGAAGTTCATGCGTGCATACTTTTATTTTGAGCAGGTACGTTTTTTTGAAAATATCCCCCTGCTTCTGAAAACCATATCAGGCCCCTCGGAGTACGCTCAGGAGCAAAATACATCCAAAGAGGTGTATGATCAGATTGCCCTTGATCTGGTGGAGGCCATTGCGGACCTTCCGGAGACAGTTTCTGCGGAAGAAAGAGGCAGGATCACCAAATGGGCTGCACAGGGTCTTTTGGCAAGGGTATATTTGTTTTATAACGGTGTTTATGGCGCAGAACTCGATGCGGGTGGCACCACGGTAAACCGTGCATTTGTGCTGGCAGAACTGGAAGACCTGATTGCTAACAGCGGCCATGATCTTCTGGATGATTATGGCGATAACTTTAGTCTGGTTGGTGAATTCGGAGTTGAGTCGGTTTTTGAGATCGTTCACGGCGACACACCAACATGGTGGGATTGGGACTATCCACGCGGAGGGGCCGGCAACCTGGCTGCGCAGATGCAGGGTCCGAGGGTAACACTTTCCGATAACTGGGACCGGGGTTGGAGTTTTGCAACAGTCAATCACAAGCTTGCTGAATTTATGCAGGATGATCCCCGTTTCGAACATACCATTCTTACCGAAGAAGAGTTGGACGGAACGCTGAATAAAGGCTACCAGCATACAGGATATTTTTCAAAAAAATATACCTCTGACGCTGAACACTGGGGCGAATCAGGACAGTTCGAACTTAACCGTACCTGCAACTTCCGTGTGATCCGCTTTTCAGATGTGCTGCTAATGGCCGCCGAACTGGATAGTCCAAGCAAACAATTATATCTCGACAGGGTCAGGGAAAGAGTTGGCCTTGATCCCGTGCCGGCAACACATGAAAATATTATGACCGAACGGAGGTTGGAACTGTCACTGGAAGGAATTCGCTACTTTGACCTCCTTCGTCAGGGAGTTGACTATGCAAACCAGGAACTTACCCACTCAGACATAAGGGGCCCCAACTATGTTGGTGAGCAACAAATTTTTGATGTGAATTTCAATCCGGCTACCAATGGATTTTTACCCATTCCGCAAACGGAGATTGATTTATCTGGCGGCTTGTTTTCTCAAAACCCCGGTTATTAAAAAGTTATTTCTTCATAGTGATTGGTTAGTGATGAATGATTATGGTTGATTGTTGTTAACAGGCGGGCATAAATGAAATGCCCGCCTATTCTAAAGCCTGATAATCATTGCCAATGACATAAAGTAATTATTTCTACTGTTGATTCAAAAAAACTGACAATGAATAAAAGAGCATATACTGTTTTTATCAGCCTGATCGTTGCACTTGGCGGTTTTCTGCTCGGTTTCGACAGTGCTGTGATTTCCGGCGCAACACCCTTTTACCGCAGTACATTCGGGTTGGACTCAGGTTCTATGCTCATTGGCTTTTCTGTGAGTTCGCTCATATTGGGGGCTATTATGGGTAACATCATTGCCGGACGCCTGGCCGACCGCTATGGTCGGCGAAATATTCTGAAGCTGACTGCATTGTTGTTTACACTGAGTGCCATCATAACAGCCTTTGCATTTAATATTCAAGTTTTTCTGTTTGCCCGAATTCTTGGTGGTTTTGGTGTGGGGATGGCTATTTTGGTAGCTCCAATGTATATTGCAGAAATTGCTCCCCGGAATTTGAGGGGAAGACTGGTTACTTTCAATCAGCTTAATATTGTGCTGGGAATCTCAATCGCCTATTTCTCCAATTACTTTTTTCAGCAAACCATCGCTGACCCAGACTTGAAATGGCGTGTCATGCTGGGTGTAGAAGCCGTGCCTGCTCTTGTATATCTGGCTTTGCTGTTCCTGGTTCCCAGAAGTCCCCGTTGGCTGATGCAAAAAGGGAATGATGAAGAAGCATTAACTGTACTGACCAAGATCAATGGAGCTGCTCAGTCGCTTGTTATATACAAAGAAATAGAAGATAGCCTCAAAGAAGAAGTCAATAAGGAAAAAGCCAGATGGTCCGATGTGTTTTCCAGACGCATGAAAACCGTTTTGATCATTGGATTTGGTATTGCCTTTTTCCAGCAAATTACAGGCATAAATGCCATATTCTATTATGCTCCCATGATCTTTGAGATGGCAGGTGGCGGGAAAGATGCCGCTTTTCTGCAGGCTGCCATACTTGGTGTTACCAACGTGGTGATGACGATAGTAGCCATGTTGCTGATTGATAAATTTGGACGAAAACCGCTACTGTATATGGGTGCAGCAGGTATCTGCATCTCCATGCTTATAGTCAGTTTCTCATTTATGAATGCCAAATATACCATCGATGCACAATCAATGGAAAATCTGATCACCGAGGTGGAAGAAATGGAGCCTGAACAGGTTCACCTGGATCGTATCTATTCCTTAAGGGAGCTTCAGGGTGAAGCATTTGAGAACGAAGTTGCTTTCTTTGGCCTTGTTAAAGAAAAAGTCGGACAAGATACTTACAACAGTTTTAAGGAGATCATCCTTAAACACTCCATCAGCATCCATTCCGTGTGGGTGTTGATTGGATTGTTGATGTTTGTGGCATCTTTCGCCATTTCTCTGGGTCCTGTTATGTGGGCGCTTTTGTCGGAGATATTTCCAAATAAGTTACGTGGACTGGCAATATCAATTATGGGGTTCTGGAATTCCATTGTCAGTTTTTCCGTTGCAACCTTGTTTCCGGTACAACTTGAATACCTGGGCTCCGGAACGACTTATCTGATCTATGCCGTATTCGGTTTCCTGACCTTTTTATTTGTTTGGCGCTTTGTGCCCGAAACAAAAGGCAAGTCGCTGGAAGAACTGGAAGAACAACTGGTAAAGTAAATGTGCAAATGTGCAAATGTGATAATTTCAAACTACACAATTCAATCCTAACCTATAAACCATCATAAAAATGAAAACCCTAAAAATTACATTACCCATTTTTTTTATGATCTTAATGTTCGCATGTACACCGGCGCAGGAGCCAGGCAGCAAGTATCTTGCTGAAGGGCCTTCGCATGTCGAGATGCATGAGGTTGATGGAAAATATCGCCTTTTTGTGAATGGTGAAGAATTTTTTGTAAAAGGTGCAGGATGTGAGTTTGGTCCGTGCTACCAGATAGCTGCTCATGGCGGAAACTCTTTCCGCACGTGGCGCACAGACAATAGTCAGCGTCCGGCTCTGGAAATTCTTGACGAAGCCTACGAACATGGGCTCATGGTTATGATGGGCCTTGATGTGGCACGCGAAAGGCATGGTTTTGATTATGATGACGAAGCTGCCGTCGCTGAACAGCTGGAGCGCATCCGCCATGAGGTAATGGAACTAAAAGATCACCCGGCATTGCTTGGCTGGGGGATAGGTAACGAGCTGAATCTCCGTTATACCAATTATAAAGTTTGGGATGCAGTGAATGACATTGCCGCAATGATTAAAGAGGTGGACGGCAACCATGTAACCACAACGATGCTCGCAGGTATCGGACCTGATGAAGTTGGCTATATGGCAGAAAACTGTCCCGATATTGATTTCCTATCCATCCAAATGTATGGAGAACTGATTAACCTGCATCAATATCTGGACAACGCCGGCTACGATGGTCCCTACCTTATTACCGAATGGGGTCCGATCGGTCACTGGGAAATGCCACAAACAGAATGGGACCGGCCAATAGAACAAACTTCCACAGAAAAAGCTGAAGCCATTAAAAAGCGTTACAATGAAGTTATTCTTGCCGATGAGGCCAACTGCATGGGCTCCTATGTGTTCCTCTGGGGACAAAAACAGGAGCGAACCCCTTCATGGTATGGTTTTTTTACTGAAAAGGGTGAAAGTATGGAACCTGTTCACATGATGGAATATCTCTGGACAGGTACATGGCCCGAACAAAGGGCTCCGCGGGTGCACGATATATACATTGCAGGTAAAGGTGGACGATTTGATGACGTGCACCTTACAGGCAACGGTGAATATGTAGCCAGAATTCAAACAGAACATTCCAAACCCGAGAGTCTGTCGGTGCGTGCTGAGATTATGCCGGAACCCCGGGTGTTGAGTGATGGTGGTGATTATGAGCCTCGTCCGGAAAGTATCGAAGGGCTTATCGTTTCCACCAATAACAGTGAAATCATTTTTAGGGCCCCTGCAGAACCGGGAGAATATCGCATTCTGGTGTATGTTATAGATCAATACAACAATGCAGGTGCAGCCAATATTCCATTTTTAGTGCATTAGAACAGTTTATGAAGTTTCTGCCTATTCTGCCAATTGTTAGTGTGTTGTTTTTGGTTGGAAGCTGTCGTCCGCCTGTTTCGGAAGTGCATGAAGACGTGCACTTCCAGCGGGCTGACAGTCTGCTGCAACTGCTTACCCTTGAAGAAAAAGCCGGCCAGATGACCAATGTCGGCCTCACCGCGCTTACAGAAGGTCCTTTCTGGAACAATTATGACACCCTGGTACTGGATACGGCAAAACTGCGCTATTTTTTGCTTGAAAATCATATCGGCTCCATTCAGAATAAAGGGATATATCCACCCTCAAAAGAAGAGTGGCACCGCATCATTAAAACAATTCAACAATATATTGCTGAACACTCACGTCACAATATTCCTGTGATTTATGGTATGGATGCTGTTCACGGTGCCAACTATACAGCCGGATCAACACTTTTCCCGCATCAAATCGGCCTGGCAGCAAGCTGGAATCCTGAACTGGCGAGAATAACAGGAGAGGTCACAGCATATGAAATGCGCGCATCCTCACAACCCTGGAATTTTGCCCCGGTTCTGGATGTTAGTATGCAACCTCTTTGGGGACGTATCTTCGAAACTTTTGGTGAAGATACCCACATGCACAATGTGATGGGAAAAGCTTTTGTAGAAGGTCAGCAGGGACAATCAACAGCAGATACCACACGTGTGGCAGTCTGCTTGAAGCATTTTGTGGGATATGGCACGCCAATCAGCGGAAAGGACAGAAGTCCTGCATATATCCCTGAACATTTCCTCCGGCAATATTACATTGAGCCTTTTCGGCACGCTATCGAAGCAGGTGCCCTGACTGTCATGCTGAACTCCGGTTCGGTAAACGGTATCCCCGGCCATGCCGACAAGTATTTTATCACGGACATCCTTAAAGGGGAGCTGGGCCTGAAAGGCTTTGTGCTTTCTGACTGGGAGGACGTAGACCGCCTGGTGTCAATGCACCATATTGCGAAAGACAGCAGGGAAGCAGTGAAAATAGCTGTAAATGCCGGTCTGGATATGAGTATGACACCCTATGATGCAGACTTTGCAAAGCACGTTGTAGACCTTGTCAACGCAGGAGAGATTCCGATGAGCCGCATCGATGATGCCGTCCGTAGAATATTGTATGTGAAGTTTAAACTGGGATTGTTTGAACAACCCTACAACGATCCCGCCGGGTATGAAAAGTTTGGTTCAGATGAATTTGCCCGGCTTAGCTACGAGGCTGCTCTCCAGAGTATTACATTATTAAAGAATGAAGAACAGCTTTTGCCCTTAAAACCAGGTGTAAATATCCTGGTAAGTGGCCCCGGTGCCCATGCATTAACGGCACTGAACGGTCCCTGGAGTCGTACCTGGGCCGGTGATGACCCTTCCTATGATGACCCCGGGAAGAAAACACTGTTGCAAGCCTTGCAGGATGTATATGGAGCGCATCAGGTCAGCTATACACCCGGAACTGATTATGAGGGTGATGTAGAAAATGAAAGACGGCTGTTGAATCTTTCCCGGGATGCAGATGTCATCATACTCGCCCTGGGTGAAAGACCCGCCACCGAAAAACCTTCTGATATCGACGAACTGGATCTGCCGCCAAATCAAATAGAACTGGTGAAGCGGATGCATAAAAGTGGAAAACCGATTGTTCTGGTTTTTTTACAAGGACGTGCACGTGTTATTCGCCAGATTGAACCCCTTGCTGACGCCATATTGATGGCATATTGGCCGGGGCACGAAGGGGGCAGGGCATTGGCAAGCCTGCTCAGCGGGGAAGCGAATCCAAGTAGCAAATTGCCCTACACCTGGCCACGCTTCAGCGGTGCCCTGGTTACTTATCAGCATAAAGGCAGCGACCGGCTGAGTCAGACATTCGATATGGATGGCTTCAATCCGCAATGGGAATTCGGGTATGGATTAAGCTATACAACCTTTGGTTATGATGAACTCGAACTTTCAAAGGATACAATTCGAAGCAATGAAAATCTGAAATTGTCTGTGAAGCTGACCAATACCGGCAGCCATCCCGGGAAAGAAGTCGTGCAACTGTACCTCCGTGACCTGGTGGCCAGCATCACCCCCGACAACAGAAAACTGATCGCCTTTGATAAAGTGTACCTTGAACCCGGTCAAAGCAAAACGCTTGACTTTGCTGTGGCCTATGAAGATTTACAGTTTGTTAACCGGAATAATCAATGGGTGGCTGAAAAAGGTGACTTTGAGATCCTGATCGGCGGAAAACCGGGAAATATGCTCACAGGACGCTTTTTTCTTAATAAGTGATGGTGTAAGTCCAGCGCTTGAGCTGTCCAATTTGTGCAAATTTGAGAAACAATTTGTGTAACTTGTGGACAGAAGAACAAAGAACCCTAAACCTTTTAATTCCATATGAAACGAACAAAACAGGGCAACACGATTAACACATCAGCAAAAAAGGTTGAAATGCAAATCGTAGCGCATGAAAACGAAAGCTACTTCAAAATCAGCAATCACGATGCGATGCGCCCCTTTTTTATGAGTATCGTGAGTGACGCGAATCACTGGATGTTTGTTTCCAGCAACGGGGGGCTTACTGCGGGGCGTAAAAATCCTGAATATGCCCTGTTTCCATATTATACCGAAGATAAAATCACTGAATCAGCAGACAATACCGGGAGCAAAACGATCTTACAAATCCATACAGATGAGGATACCCTTATCTGGGAACCCTTTTCAGAAAGGTATGGCGATAAATATTCAATAAATCGAAACCTCTACAAAAATATCTTTGGAAACAAAATCATTTTTGAAGAGATCAATCTCGACCTTGGCCTTATATTCAGGTACCAGTGGAATTCTGGGAAAACATATGGCTTTATTCGTAAAGCAGAATTGATCAACAACTCTGACAATCAACATCAGGTAACCCTTTTGGATGGTATACAGAATATCATGCCCTACGGTGTACCCGCAGACTTGCAAACATCTACCAGCAACCTGGTGGATGCTTACAAAAGAAATGAATTGGAACCGAAAGCCGGGGTTGGCATCTATGCGCTCAGTGCCATTATTGTTGACAGGGCTGAACCGAGTGAAGCACTCAAGGCAAACATCGCCTGGTCAGTGGGATTGGATAACCCAAAATATCTGCTGTCGTCATCGCAGCTAAAAGATTTCAGATTGTATCAGGAAATCACGACAGAAAATGAGATAAAAGGTGAAAAGGGAGCCTACTTTGTGTCTGCGAACATATCCCTACCCCCGAAAGCTGAGAAAAAATGGACAATCGTGGCCAATGTCAACCAGGGTCAGTCCCAGATCATCAGCCTTTCACAGGCTATCCAACAAGATCATCAGATTTTACAAAAAATCCAGGAAGACATTGACTCCGGTACGCGAAGCCTTATTCAGCTGGTTGCTGCAGCAGACGGATTGCAGTTTACCGCAGACAAATTGCACAACACACGCCACTTTTCCAATGTGCTGTTCAACATTATGCGGGGTGGTATTTTCGACGACAATTACCGTATTGAAAAGGATGACTTTTTCAGCTACCTTGAGAAAGCCAACAAGGAGGTTGTGGCCAGAAACCGCGAATTTCTCGGGAATCTCGAAAGCACCTTCAGCCAATCAGACCTGAAAAAACATCTTACCAAATGTGAAGATGCTGACTTAATAAGGCTCTCATTAGAGTATCTGCCGCTGAAGTTCAGTCGCCGGCACGGCGACCCCAGCCGTCCCTGGAACAACTTTAACATCAACACCCAAAGTGAAGTGGATGGCTCCAAAATCCTTGATTATGA